>OOBP01000411.1_pt1 | contig 35270 bp, 35 predicted proteins | sample 1671681 | NCBI WGS metagenome assembly OOBP01 (sample SAMN06348181, study PRJEB24527) | human gut metagenome
CAAACAACCGTAAATCCGCTGGATTTCAGTGCTTCTGTGAATCTTTTCGCTATTTCTGGGGATACAGTCTCCGCCTGATTGAGTACAACGATATCCGCTAAGTGTTCTGCAATAATGCCTTGCGCGGCCAACTCCGGCGTGACAATACCGCTCATGTGTGCACCGGTGCGTGCACAGAACAATTCCGGTCGGTGTACGGTTTGTTCGACCGGCTTTCCAAACCCGGATGCACCCACGACGCACACGGTTTTGCGTGTATTCTCAGGTATGACCGGCTCATGCGAGGCGTGTGCCTTGAGCGGCAGCCGTTTGGAGCCGTCGGCCTCCACAATCACATAGTCAGCGGCGTCCGCGAGCACGGAAAAGGGAAGTGCCGGCGCGGTCAGCTTGCCCTCAGCGGCAGGCGTGCCCATGCAGATCACGCGGTGAAGCGCAAGTGCGCGGCGGACCTGTTCGATATCATCCGTCACCAACAGGGGAATGCCCGCAAACGGCAAAATGTGCGTGGAAGTCGTCAAAATCACCGTTCCGGATAATTCTTCGGTCAGTATACGCAGTAAAGTTGTTTTTCCGCCGCTGCCGATCACGGCGGTTATGCCTTTTATCATGTGTAATTGTTCACATGTTTTCATAAATCCACCTAATACAGCCATGTTTACCGTAGGGCGGGATGCCCTCATCCCGCCGTTGTAAATTATCTGCATGTTGTTATATGCGGCGGGAGGTCACCCCGCCCTGCAGCCATGCTTATATAATAGTATTATATCATGTCTGCCACACAGAAAAAATATTGACTTCACTCGACCGATACGCTATAATCATCGGTAGCAATCGTTATAGTTTGCAAAATACAACGAAGATAAACGGAGGAAAACGTCATGTTAGTCGTGATACGCGGTGCGGGAGACGTTGCCACGGGGATTGCCTTGCGGCTGTACCGCGCAGGCATTCGTCTGGTGCTGACAGACCTGCCGCAGCCAACGTCGATCCGCCGCACGGTATGCTTTTCGGAAGCGATTCGATTGGGCGAAACAGTCGTTGAGGGCGTGCGTGCACGCCGAGCCGATAGCGCAGCCGAAGCGGCAGCACTGACCGAACAGGGCATCATTGCTGTGCTGGCCGATCCGGCGGCAGGCTGTGTGCAGGAACTGCACCCTGATGCCCTGGTGGACGCGATTCTGGCGAAGAAAAACCTCGGTACGCACATCACGGATGCGCCGATCGTCATTGCGGTCGGTCCGGGCTTTACGGCCGGCGTGGACTGTCACGCGGCGGTTGAGACCATGCGCGGGCATACACTCGGACGGGTGCTGTATACGGGTTCGCCGCTGCCGAATACGGGCGTTCCCGGTGTGATAGGCGGCCACGCGGCAGAGCGCGTTCTGCGTGCCCCGGCAGACGGCTTGTTCGAGCCGTGCCGTGAGATCGGCGATCTGGTCGAGACGGGAGACACCATCGCATATGTTGCGGGAAAACCCATGAAAACCACCATCGCCGGCTGTCTGCGCGGTCTGCTGCAGGTTGGCGTACCCGTACATGAGGGCATGAAATCCGGTGACGTTGATCCGCGCGGCAAGCGTGAAAACTGCGATACTGCATCCGATAAGGCGCTTGCGGTCGGCGGCGGTGTGCTGGAAGCATTGCTTCACTTTTCCAACGTCTTTCATTAAGAAATCATACAATAGAGGAGAAAGCCCGATGAAAAAGAACTGTTTTGCAAGATTTGCGGCAGCGGCTCTGTCATTGGCAATGCTGGCGGGCTGCGGCGGCGGTGCCTCCCAGAGCACGGACAGCAGCGCGGCTGATAGCAATTCTGCGGATGCCGCAGAGCTGACCGTCTTTGCGGCGGCCTCCATGACCGAGACTCTGAACCAGATTGCGGAGGACTACAAGGCGGTTGCCCCGAACGTCACCTTGACGTTCAACTTTGCCTCCTCCGGCGATCTGCTCACCCAGATCAAGGAAGGCGCGGACTGCGACGTGTTCATCTCCGCAGCGCCCAAGCAGATGAACGCACTCGACGGCTCTCTCAAGGATGACACTGACAAGAACCCGGACGGTCTGGATGAGCTGCTGGACGGCACCCGTATCGATCTGCTCGAGAACAAGGTAACGCTGGCTGTACCGGAGGGCAACCCGAAGGGCATCAAGAGCTTTGACGACCTCGCGGAAAAGCTGAAGAGCGGTGACGTGCTGCTTGCCATCGGCAACAGCGACGTTCCGGTCGGTCAGTACACCCAGAAGATCTTCACGAACTACGGTCTGGACGAGGCTGCGCTGGCTTCCTCCGGCGTGCTGACCTACGGCTCGAACGTTAAGGAAGTTACCACGCAGGTAAGCGAAGGCGCGGTTGACTGCGGCATTATCTACGTAACCGACGCATTCTCGGCAGGTCTCGACACGGTTGATGAGGCAACCAAGGACATGTGCGGTCAGGTCATCTATCCGGCAGCCGTGCTCGGGAACAGCACGCGTGCAGACGAGGCGAAGGCGTTCCTTGACTATCTGACCACCGATGAAGCAGGCAAGGTATTCGAGAGCGTAGGCTTTACCACGTTGGCATAATCTGATACAATAGAAAGGCGAGGGAGCAATCTCTCGCCTTTATTTGCAAAAGGAGACGATTATGGACTGGTATCCATTATATAACTCACTGCGTATCGCGCTTCTTTCCACAGTGATCATCTTCTTCGCGGGGATTGCGGCGGCCTATTATGTTGCGCGTCTGCCGCGCGTGCTCAAAGGCGTGCTGGATGTGCTGTTCACGCTGCCGCTCGTGCTGCCGCCTACGGTGGTCGGCTATCTGCTGCTGCGCGTGCTCGGACCGAAAAGAGCCGTCGGCGCATGGGCGCTCGCGCATTTTAATCTCAAGCTGACTATGGTCTGGTGGTCGGCGATTTTCGCAACTGCCGTTGTCATTTTCCCGCTCATGTACCGCACGGCGCGCGGTGCATTCGAGAGCTTTGACGAAACGCTTGCCGACGCAGGCCGCACGCTTGGCCGCTCGAACACCTGGATTTTCTGGCGGGTGCGCATGCCCTGCTGCAGGCAGGGTATCCTTGCGGGAACGGTGCTCGCGTTCGCGCGTGCGCTCGGTGAGTACGGCGCAACATCCATGGTGGCGGGCTACACGCCCGGACGCACAGCGACCATTTCGACGACGGTCTATCAGCTGTGGCGCACGAATGATGACGCGCTGGCGTTCAAGTGGGTCGTGGTCAACCTCGCCATTTCGGCGGTGGTGCTGCTGGCGGTCAATCTGCTCGAAAAGCGGGAGAGAGGAGTGCGTAAGGCATGGCACTGATCGTGGATATCGAGAAAACGCTCGGAGATTTTCACCTGAAAGTGAACTTCACCGCTGAGCGGGAAGTGATGGCGTTGCTCGGTGCCTCCGGCTGCGGCAAGAGCATGACGCTGGGGTGCATCGCAGGCATCGTGAGGCCGGATAAGGGCCATATCGAGCTGAACGGGCGCGTGCTATTCGACAGCGACAAAAAGATCGACCTGCCGCCGCAAAAGCGAAAGGTCGGCTACCTGTTTCAGCAGTACGCGCTGTTCCCGCACATGACGGTCGAGCAGAACATCCGCGCAGGCGCACACGCCCGCCCGAAAAACGAGCGGGAGCAGGCGGTGCGGGAGGTTCTGCACGCGTTCCGCCTGGAGGGACTGGAGAACAACCGTCCGAGTCAGCTTTCCGGCGGACAGCAGCAGCGGTGCGCGCTGGCGCGCATTCTGGTCGGGCAGCCCGAGCTTGTGCTGCTCGATGAGCCGTTTTCCGCGCTGGATGCCTACCTGAAATGGCAGGTGGAACTGGAGCTTTCGGACATCCTGAAAAATCTTTCGTGCGGTACGCTGTTCGTTACGCACAACCGCGATGAGGTGTACCGCCTGTGCGATACGGTGTGCGTGCTGAACAAGGGAAAATCCGACCCGAAGGAGACGGTCAAGGAACTGTTCCGCGCACCGGCAACCATGGGTGCTGCACTGATTTCCGGCTGCAAGAATGTCTCTGCCGCCGAGGTAAAGCAAGGTGAGACCCTGTTCTGCAAGGACTGGAACGTAACGCTCAAAACTGCGCTGCATGTGCCGGAAAACATCGCTTACGTTGGCGTTCGGGCGCATTACTTTACCACAGAGGGCACGGAGAACGCCATTCCGTGCACGGTCGAGCGCGTAGTCGAAAATCCGTTTTCGACCGTGGTCATGCTGCAGACGACAGGCGCAGGCAGGCTACGGTGGGAGCTGGATAAGGCGGTCTGGGAGACGCTTTCCGGCACGGAAAAGCTGACGCTGTACGTCCGCCCAGAGGACGTTATGCCGCTGACGGAGTGAGCAAAATGCTGGATAATCAAGGAAGAAATATTCGCTATCTGCGGCTGTCGGTGACTGACCGGTGCAATTTCCGGTGCCGGTACTGTATGCCCGCTGAGGGCGTGTGCAAGCGGGAGCACAGCGAAATGCTGTCGTTCGAGGAGCTGACCGAGATCGTGCGGACGGCAGTTTCGCTCGGTGTCAGCAAGGTGCGGCTGACCGGCGGAGAGCCGCTTGTACGGCGCGGCATCGTGGACTTGTGCCGCAGTCTGCGTGCCATCAATGGTGTGCGGGAGCTCACCATGACGACTAACGGCGCACTCCTGCCGCAGTACGCCGCAGAGCTGAAACAAGCAGGGGTTGACCGGCTGAATATCAGTCTGGATACCTTAAATGAGGATAAATTTGCGTCGCTGACGCGCGGCGGCTCGCTCGCGGATACGCTGGCCGGTCTGGACGCGGCGTGGAACGCCGGATTCCGCGATACAAAGCTGAATGCCGTGCTGCTCGGCGGCGTAAACGCGGACGAGATTCCGGCACTGGCGCAGCTGGCGCAGGACGGGAAATATGAGGTACGTTTCATTGAACTCATGCCGATCGGTGAGTGCGCGGACTGGCCGCGTGAGCGGTTTCTCTCTGCGGACGCGGTGCTGCACGCCCTGCCGGAGCTGCAGCGTCTGCCGAATGAAGGCGTTGCGGAACGGTATCGAATGCCCGGCTGGAAGGGGAAAATCGGTCTGATTCGCCCGATGAGCCACCGTTTCTGCGCCGACTGCGACCGCATCCGCGTTACCGCAGACGGCAGGCTGAAACCGTGCCTGCACTCGGCGCAGGAGATTCCGCTGCGCGGTCTGCACGGCGAAAACCTTGAACGCGCACTGCGCGAGGGTATGTTCGGGAAACCGGTCAGCCACCATATGCAATCCGGGCAGCCGAGTGAAAGTCGGAGAGGCATGAGCCAAATCGGAGGATGAATGGAAAATTGAGAATGGAGAATGGAAAATGAAGGTTCGGCACATAGTGCCGCTATTAAATAATCGCGCTTTGCGCGATACCTTAATTCTCAATTATCCATTTTCAATTCTCAATTATTGCAACAGATAAGAAAGGATAATATGGCAAAAGTAAAAGCAGTTTGTACTAGTGAACATAAAGGAACAAAAAAGCACTCGGTGGATTCCATCACGGTGCGGGAGCACCACGGCATCGAGGGCGATGCCCATGCGGGCAACTGGCATCGGCAGATAAGTCTGCTGGCGCAGGAGAGCGTGGACGAAATGCGCCGAACCGGTCTGACGCTCCATGCGGGCGACTTTGCGGAGAACATCCTCACCGAAGGGATTGACCTCAAGCATTTACCGGTCGGTACGGTGCTCCGCGTAGGAAAAACGCGTCTGCAGGTGACCCAGATCGGCAAGGAATGCCATAATGACTGTGAAATCCGCCGTCTGACGGGCAAATGCGTCATGCCGACCGACGGCATTTTTGCCATTGTGCTGACGGGCGGTACGATACAGTCCGGGGACGAGATCGAGGAGGAAAAGCCATGAAATGTATCAAAACCGAGGACGCGGTCGGCCATGTTCTGTGCCATGACATGACGCAGATCATCCCGGGCGTGAGCAAGGGGCCGCGCTTCCGCAAGGGCCACATCGTCACCGCGGAGGATATTCCGGTGCTGCTTTCGATGGGTAAGGAGCAGCTTTACGTCTGGGAGCTGCAGCCGGGTTTTCTGCACGAGAATGACGCGGCAGAGCGGTTGTGTGCGCTCTGTCAGAACGCCAACATGCGTAAAAGCGAGACAAAAGAGGGCAAAATCGAGCTTTCTTCGGACATTAACGGCGTTTTTCTGGTCGATACCGAGCGGCTGAATGCAGTCAACAGTATTGACGAAATCATGATCGCCACCAGACGCGGCAACGGCATCGTCCATCCGGGTGATAAGCTGTGTGGCACGCGCGTCATCCCGCTCGTGATCGAGGAGGAGAAGCTGCGGCAGGCTGAGCAGGCAGCGGGCGGCATGCCGATTCTGGAAGTCCGCCCGTTTACGCTGAAAACAGCAGCCGTTGTCACTACCGGCAGCGAGGTCGCAAAGGGCCGTATTCCGGACAGCTTTACGCCGGTTGTAGAACGAAAGCTGGCTGCACTCGGCATCAGAATGACCGAGCACGTTCTGGTCGAGGACGGCATAGAGAACGTTGCGGCGGCCATCGAGCAGATGAAAAACAAGCCGGTCGATATGATCCTGTGCACGGGCGGCATGAGCGTCGATCCGGACGATTCCACGCCGGGTGCGATCAAACAGAGCGGCGCGGATATCGTCACCTACGGTGCGCCGGTGCTCCCGGGCGCCATGTTCCTTCTGGGCTACTACGCGGACGGCCGTCCGGTGATGGGTCTGCCCGGATGCGTCATGTACGCCAAGGCCACCATTTTTGATCTGGTTCTGCCGCGCATCGCGGCGGGCGTGCGGCTGACCAGACGCGATTTTGTTGCGCTCGGAGAAGGCGGCCTGTGTCTCGGCTGTGAGGTCTGCACCTATCCGCACTGCGGCTTCGGAGGTGTGTGATATGTCGTGTTCCGTAGGGGCGAACAGTGTTCGCCCACTGACAGCTAAAGTTATTACAGTCAGTGACCGGTCGTTCCGCGGTGAGCGCGAGGATTTGAGCGGCCCTGCCGTCAAGAATCTGCTCGAGCGGGCAGGCTACGCGGTCGGTGTGGTCGAGGTGCTGCCGGACGAGCAGCCGCGCATCGAGTCCGCGCTCATCCATGCCGCCGACGAGGAGAAGCTCGCACTCATCGTCACCACCGGCGGCACCGGCTTTGCACCGCGCGATGTAACGCCGGAGGCGACCATCAAGGTCTGCGAAAAGCTCGCGCCGGGTATCCCGGAGGCCATGCGGGCAGCGTCCATGCAGATTACGCCGAAGGCGTGTCTGTCGCGCGCGGCAGCGGGCATTCGCGGCACGAGCCTGATCATCAATCTGCCGGGCAGTCCCAAGGGCGCGTGCGAAAATCTGCAGGCCGTGCTCGAACCCATTGAGCATGGGATTTATATCCTGCAGGGCGGGAAAGAGTAATGGAGAATTGAAAATGGAGGATGGAGAATGAAATGTCAGATTTCAGTCTCTGCTCCGAATAGAAAACACCCCGAACCTGTGGTTCGGGGGGTTTTTTGATTGGGTTCAATTTCAAAAGAAAACGGTCAACTACCGTGTTAATTTTCCATTCTCAATTCTCCATCCTCAATTTTATATTTACTCCAAATAAATCGAAAACTCCTGTTTTTCGGTAATATACCCGACGATCTTCGCCTCCGGCACGCTTTGCTGCAGTTCATCCAGACAGCCCTGCGCGTCCTGCTCCGGCAGGGCAAACAGCAGGCCGCCGCTGGTCTGCGGGTCGTAAAACAAATCCTGCAGGGTTCGCGAAACCTTACCCTTGACACATACGCCGGCCTCCGCATACTGCCGGTTGCGGTACGCGCCTGCCGGAATCAGTCCCATCTCTGCCAGCGGGTACGCTTCTGCATGATAGGGTACGTCGTCTGCGCGAAGGTGCACGGAAACGCCGCTGCCCTGTGCCATCTCAAAGCTGTGGCCGAGCAGAGAAAAACCGGTGACATCCGTGCAGCTGTGCACCGGATATTTCACCATAACATCGCGCGCAGCCTTATTGAGCGTGGCCATCTGGCGGTAGATGCGGTCAAGCACGGACTTTTCGACCAGATCCGCTTTTGCTGCTGTGGTCAGCACGCCAACGCCGAGCGGCTTGGTTAGAATCAGCACATCCCCCGGCTTTGCGCCGCTGTTGGTGAGCACCTTTTTCGGATGCACGAAGCCCGAAACCGCCAGTCCGTAGATCGGCTCGGCACCCTGAATGGTGTGACCGCCCGTGATGATCGCGCCGGCCTCGTAGGCCTTGTCGTAGCCGCCGCGCAGGATTTCCTGCACCGCATGATCGTCCATGCTCTGCGCCAGACACATGATGTTGAGCGCGAGCTTGGGCTCACCGCCCATGGCGTACACGTCGCTGAGCGCGTTGGCAGCCGCGATCTGTCCGTACAGGAACGGATCGTCCACGATGGGCGGGAAGAAGTCGGTCGTCTGCACGAGCGCGGTGTTCTCGTCGAGCACATACACGCTTGCGTCATCGCTCTTGTCATAGCCGACGATCAGACGCGGGTCGGTATGCGTGCGAAAGCCTTCAAGCAGGTGTACGAGCGTTCCGGCACCGACTTTTGCGCCGCAGCCGGCGCAGCCTGCAAGTTTGGTCAGCTTTACTTCGGTCTCCATCGAAAAATCTCTCCGTTTCCGTGATTTACTCTTCTTATTGTACCAAAATCCGTGCAGATTGGCAACCTTCATTCGCCTTGCATAGACTGGATGGGAGGGGATGCCATGGCGACCGTCAGCCTTTGCATGATCGTACGCAATGAGGAGAAGGTGCTCACGCGGTGTCTGGACAGCGTGCACGGCATTGCGGATGAAATTTGCATCACGGACACCGGATCGACCGACAAAACGCGGGAAATTGCCCAAAAATACGGCACTGTGCAGGCGTTCCCGTGGTGCGATGATTTTTCTGCCGCACGCAATTTTTCGTTTGCGCAGGCGCGCATGGACTATACGCTGTGGCTGGATGCGGACGATGTGCTTCTGCCGTCCGACCGTCAGAAACTGCTTGCGCTCAAAGCGGAGTTGGACGGCACGGCCGATGTCGTCATGCTGCCGTACCACACCGGTTTTGATGAGCAGGGCAGACCGACTTTTTTCTGTTACCGTGAGCGGCTGCTCAAAACGTCCGCGCACTTCCGATGGCAGGGTGCGGTGCACGAGTGCATTGCGCCGCGCGGGAATATCCGGTACGGAGACGCGGCGGTGACACACTGCAAGCCGCCGTGCGCGTACTCCGACCGCAACCTGAAAATCTACGAAAACCTGCTCGCCAAGGGGGAAAAGCTGGATGCACGCGGCAGCTATTATTACGCGCGCGAGCTGCTGGCGCATAAACGGTACGCACAGGCGGTCGAAGCGTTTGAAGCCTTCCTTGCGATGCCGGACGGCTGGACGGAGAACAAAATAGATGCGTGCCTTGGTCTGTCGCAGGCGCTGACCGCCCTCGGTGAGCGCGAGCAGGCAAAGCGGGCACTGACCCGATCGTTTGCACTGGAGGTGCCGCGCAGTGCCGTGTGCTGTGCGCTTGCAGCCCTCGAATATGCGGATAACCGCGCAAGACAGGCGGTATTCTGGTACGAAACCGCCATTCGAGCCGCAAGCACAGCACCGCACGGCTTTATTGATGTGAACGCCTGTGCTTATGCGCCGGCACTCGGCTTGTGCGCCTGCTGGGACAAATTGGGAGACCCCAAGCAAGCCTGTGCATGGAATGAACGGGCAGCACTCGTGCGCCCGCAGTCGGCGGCAGTGGCGCACAACCGACGGTATTTTGCCGCGCAGGGTCTCACCGCAGAGCCGCCTTCGGCATAGACTGAACTGCCGGAGTTTTCCGGCAAATCGGAAGGAAGGGAAGAACGACATGAACGATCGACAGGACTGCTGCGGCAACTGGGAACGTCCGAGCGAACGCTGGCAGGAGCGCGTGTGCGATGCGGTGATGGGCAATGACCGACCGGGCCCGATGGGACCTCCCGGACCTCCCGGACCTCCCGGACCTCCGGGTCCGCGCGGACCGCGAGGAGAAAGGGGACCGATGGGGCCAATGGGGCCGAGAGGCATTCCGGGTCCTCCGGGACCGCCGGGCTTCCCGGGACCGATCGGTCCGACCGGTGCCACCGGCCCGACAGGCCCGGCAGGTGAAGCAGGCGCAGTCGGCGCCACCGGCCCGACCGGCCCCACGGGTGAAGCAGGCGCAGTTGGCCCGACCGGCCCAACCGGTGCAAGTCCGGAAGCAGCGGCATCGGTAGCAGACGCAACCGGTGCGGACGACATCGTTGCACAGTTCAACGAGCTGCTCAACAGTCTGCGCGAGGCGGGACTGCTCAGGCTGCCGTAACCGCACAGAAAGGGAGTGGAAACACTCCCTTTTTCTTTGCGCCGGCATTCGACTTTATGCGCGGCTTATGCTATACTGATAGCAGAAATACAACAGCAGGAAAGCAGGAAGTATAATGACAATTCTGAATTGTGAATGCGGAAACGAGATTTTCATCATGGACGAAACCGAAGCAACGGCTTGGCAGTGCGAGCAGTGCGGTCAGTGGTATGATTTCTTCGGTGTAAAGGTGCCCGACCCGGCATCTGTGCAGCCGAAAAAGTCGCCTCATCTTGTCAACTGGAGTGCAGGCGAGGATTTGTAAGGCAAAGCGCCGCGGTAGCGCGACCGGAGTCTACGCAAGGAACCGCGGCAGCGCGGACGGAACTCGCGCAAGAAACCGCGGCAGCGCGACCGGAGCCTGCGCAAGGAACCGCAGCTTCAATTGTGCGGTGTTGCCGTAAGTCTGTCGTCAGAAAAGGACAGAAAAAGTGCGGGCGGAAGCTGTAAAAAGTAACAGAACTGTAACCTCGCTTTATGTCGAAAGGTGGTATACTTATATCTTAGCAGCATATGTTATAAAAAAGGATAGGAAGGATGACAAAAATGGCATATGAATCGGCGCGGCAGGCGCCGCGCAGCCCGCATAGAAGAAGGCGCAGACGCAGACGGCGCAACAGTCACTACGGTGTACTGTTTGCTCTGATCATTCTGATCATTGCGGTCATTTTCTTCGGTGTGCGGGCGATCCGTTCGATTGTCGGAAACGTAGTCAGCAGCAACAACGTGCTGGTGTATCAGGTGGGCAACACGAATGCATATAAGAACGGCAAGGCGATACAGGTTGACGCTGCGCCCTACCGTGACAGTCAGGGCAACGGCATGGCGTCCATCAGCTCACTGTGCGATAACCTCGGATTGGAGCTGAGCTGGGACGAGAACGCTAAATCCGGCACGATCACGCTCAAAAAGACCGTGCTGACAATTAAGCTCAGTGATACAAACCTGCAGGTCGGTGACGCGACCGAAACCTTCGCCTCCGCACCGGTGGAGAAGAACGGCGTGGTTTATGCGCCGGTCAAGGATATCTGTCAGGCGCTTTCGTGGCAGACCGGTGAGGTTGCCGCCGAAAACGGCGATCTGATCATCATCAGTCAGGCAAAAAAAGCGCTGACCGACAAGAAAATTGGTGAAATTACGGATAAGGCGCTCAAGGTGCTCGGCCCGGCCGAGGGACAGGTAATGAGCGGCAGTGTCGTCATGCGAACCGGCTCGGACCAGCTGCTCTATGAAGGCAGCACCAAGCACATGGTGGAAGAAGGCAAAAAGCTGGGTGCAGGCGTGCTCGATCAGGACGGCACGGCGTATATCCCGCTCAAGGCCGCGATGACCGCGCTCGGCGGCAAGGCGGAGGACGATGGCAAGGGCGCATGGAATGTCACCTGCGGTGAATCCACCGCGACCGTGGATGCGGACGACGGCAAGACCAAGGTGGACGGCAAGCGTGCCTCCGGCGATGGCTTCTCCACCTACACGGATCAGGACAAGAACCGTTTTTACGTTTCTCCGCAGGTGCTTGCGGCGATCCTTGGCAAGACGTATACCGATCTCGGTGACGGCGTATTCTCGTTCACCGGCGTAACGCTTGACGGCTTTGACAGCCAGAAGGCATACCTCAAGAACATGAAGGATAAGCTGGGCGATGCCGTGGACGGCGATATTCCGGAGGCCGATGTCTATATCGCTCTGACGTTTGACGACGGTCCGACCGGCAAAAAGGACGGCTATCCGAACGGCCTGACCAACTATCTGCTGGACGGCCTCAAGCAGCGCGGCGCAGTTGCTACGTTTTTGATGGTCGGCGAGCGTGTCTCCGAGGTATCGGATGTGCTGCCGCGCATGGTAAACGAAGGCCATGAGCTGGGCAACCACACCATGAATCACCCGATGAGCCACCTGACCGGTCTGGGCGTGGATGATATCCGCACACAGATTGACGATGCGACCAATGCGATCAAGGATATTGCAGGGCAGGCACCGCAGGTGCTGCGTCCGGTAGGCGGTGGCGTCAACTCGGATGTCAAGGCGGTAGCCGCAGAGCTTGGCTATCCGATCATCAACTGGAGCGTGGACACCGAGGACTGGAAGTACCGCGATGCCGATCATGTGAAGAAGGCCATCGTGGAGCAGGCGCAGGACGGCGATGTTGTTCTGATGCACGACCTGTATGAGACTTCGGTTCGGGGTGCGCTGGCAGCGATCGACGAGCTGCAGAGCCGCACGGATAAGACCTACGCGTTTGTAACGGTCTCTCAGCTTGCCGCAATTCACGGCATCACGCTGGAGCCGGGCGTTGTCTACAACGGCCTGACGGATGAAGTCGCGCAGCAGATCGCGGACGGCAGCTATTCGCCGACGGAGTTTACCTAAACAAAGAAATCCCGAACCAAACGGTTCGGGATTTCTTTGTTTAGGAATGGAGAATTGATAATGTAGGATTGAGAATTATGGTTCGGCGCATAGCGCCGTTATTTAATCATCGCGCGTAGCGCGGTACCACGTCGCAGCGCGGACGGAACTCGCGCAAGGATAGCGACATTCTCCATTTTCCATTCTCCATTCTCAATTATCCGTATTCTCTGCCATGCGGTAGCCCACGCCGACCTCGGTAAACAGATACTCCGGTTCGGCAGGATTTTTCTCGATCTTGCGGCGGATATTTGCCATATTGACGCGCAGGATCTGGTTGTCACCGCCGGCTCGCGGTCCCCAAAGCTCCTTGATGATGTAATCGTAGGTAAGCACCTTGCCGGCAAACTTGCCGAGCAGCGCAACGATACGGAACTCGCTGAGCGTGAGGTGGACATTCTCGCCGCGGACGAGCACCTGATGCTTGTTATAGTCGATGGTCATTTCACCGACCGTGTAGGTGCCCTCGCGGGCGATTTCGCTGTTCGCGGAGGTGGTTCTCGTGTGGCGGATGGCGGTGCGCACGCGCGCGAGCAGCTCGGCGGTGCCGAACGGCTTGGTCAGGTAGTCGTCCGCGCCGAGATCAAGCGCCTGCACCTTGTCGTGCTCGTGCGAGCGGGCGGAAACCACCACCACCGGCAGGCTCGACCACGAGCGCAGCTCGCGCAGGACGTCAATGCCGTCCATGTCCGGCAGACCGAGATCGAGGATGACCAGATCCGGACAGTGCGAGGAGATCATGGTCTTCGCCTCGCTGCCCGAGCGGGCCAGCAGCGTTTCGTAGTCGTTGGAGTTCAAAATAGTGGAGATAAAGTGCGCAATGCTCTTTTCATCCTCCACGATGAGTATTTTTTCTCGAATGTTCATTGCAGTTCCGGCTCCTTTTCTATCATCGGCAGGCAGAAGATGAATTCCGCACCGCCGTCCTTATTTTGTGCGTGCATTGTGCCGCCGTGTGCGCGGACAATGGCGTTGCATACAGAAAGTCCCAGCCCCATATTGCGCTTGCCGTCTCCGGTGGGCGTGTCGCTGTGGCGCAGCGTTCCGCTGAACAGCACGGGCAGCAGCTTGGGCGGGATGCCGCCGCCGTTGTCCTGCACGGCAAAGACGGCGTTTTCGCCATCCTGATGCACAGAGAGCGAAATATGGGTGGTGTTTTTGCCGTGCCGAACGGCGTTTTCAAGCAGATTGGTCATGACCTGCTCAATAAGGATCGCATCCATCGGCACGATGAGCAGCTCATCCGGCACAGCCACCGATATCTTGACGTCGGGATAGTGCTTGCGGAATTTGCGGGCGACCTCGCCGAGCACCTCCTCGGCGGCCTCAGGCTGCTTGGTGATCCGGGTGTCCTCGCCCATGCGGGTGATGGACAGCAGGTTTTCCACCACGCGGACCAGCCACTGCGCGTCATCGCGCACATCCTCGAGCAGCTGATGCTGCTGTTCGAGAGACAGGTCGGGCGTTTCCAGAATGGCCGAGGTTGAACCGATGATGGAGGTCAGCGGCGTGCGGATGTCGTGCGAGACCGAGCGGAGCAGGTTGGCACGCATTTTCTCGCGCTCACTCTCCATGCGGAACTGCTCCTGCTGCTTGATCTTGGTGGTCATCGTGCAGGTAACGAGCGATACGCACAGCATAACGAAAAACGTCAGCGGATAGCCGGTCATTGTGAAGTTGAATTCCCAGTAGGGAAAAGTAAAGATGTAGTTGATGCCGATAACGCTCAGGAATGCGGCAAGCGTTCCGAACAGGTATCCGTTTGTGAAGCGCGAGGTGAGCAGCACTGCGAGAACAAATACCGGAGAGGCGAAGCCGTCGCTGATGTCCGAGCGGCGCAGCAAGGTGCAGAGCACCAGTGCACAGATAAATATCGCCGCGAAAATAAGGAAATCCCGCAGCGTAAACGAGAATAAACGCGGTTTCCCGTCCTGTTGTTTCATGTCGAATCCTCCAAGTGCATAAATGTACAAGTTAATTATAGCAGATAATCCGTTAATGTGCTGCTAAAACTTACCGAGTAGATCATTATGCAGCAAAGATATTATCCATTCGGTAAGTTATCATGCAGGGCGGGCACTCCGGAGTACCCCGCCCTGCAATGAAACGACAAAATCCCGCCGAATGTTGTACAGAACAAATATTCGGGTGACAACAACCTCTATCCGTGTTATAATAATCCATTATAGGGTAATATAGAATCAGAATCACTGCAATAATGGAGGAAACAGCTTGCTTTGGAGAGCTTTGATGAGCGGCGATATCCGCTCCGCATTTATCACACTGGCGCTTTCGCTGCCCGCGATCGTGCTGTGCCTGTCCATCCACGAGACTGCGCACGGCGGTGCTGCCTATCTGCTCGGCGACCGTACCGCGCGTGATTCCGGCCGCGTAACGCTGTCGCCGATGGCGCATATCGACCCGATCGGTTTCCTGTGCCTGCTGCTGTTCGGCTTCGGCTGGGCGCGTCCGGTGCCGGTCAATATCGCCAATTTCAGGAACAGACGCTGGGGCATGGCGCTGACTGCGCTTGCCGGTCCGGTATCCAACTTTATCACCGCCTTTATCGCGTACTGCCTGTATTTTGTGGTGCGCATGAACATGACGAATACGTTCCTGTGGTCGCTGTCGCAGTTCCTGCTCATCGTTGCGAGCATGTCGGTCGGTCTGGGTGTGTTCAATCTCGTTCCGGTGCACCCGCTGGACGGCTCGCGCGTCGTTGACGCTTTTCTGCCGTTTTCGTGGTCGCTCAAGCTGCAGAAGTACCAGAATATCATCTTTTTCGTGTTTATCGCGGCGCTCTGGTTCGGCTGGCTGGACGGCATTATGGACTGGGTCGGCAACGGCGTTCTCATGCTGGCGGTAAACTTCGTCAGCCTGTTTCTGTAAGCTATGGATTTTCATTTAGACAACTTTGACGGGCCGCTTGACCTGCTGCTGCACCTGATTTCCAAAAACAAGGTGAGCATTTACGATATCCCCATCGCGGAAATCCTTGAGCAGTACATGGCGGTTCTGCACGAGGCCGAGCACATGGATCTGGATGTTGCCGGTGACTTCATCGCAATGGCGGCGCAGCTGGTGTACATCAAGTCCAGGATGCTGCTGCCGAAGCATGAGGAGGACGAGGACGGGGAGGACCCGCGAGCGGGTCTGGTCGAGATGCTGCTCGAGTATCAGAGACTCAAGAGCGCGACTGCGTTTTTTGCGGAAAAGAACGAAACCGGTCGTGATATCTACGTCAAACCGCCCGAACGGCAGGATGATGCGCCGGTGGAGTATCACCACACGGTAAACGATCTCATCCGCGCGGCAAACAAAATGCTGCACCGTACCAAGCGGAGACTGCCGCCGCCGGTGACCTCGTTTCAGGGCATTGTCGGGCGGGAGCCTGCACCGGTAGAGGGACGCGTCACTGCGATCCTCAAGCGCTTTCTGTACCGGATGCGCGTGCCGTTTATGCGGCTGTTCGACGATGCGAGAAACCGTTCGGAGATTGTGGCTACCTTTCTGGCTGTGCTGGAATTATCCAAGACCCGCCGAATCCGTTTGGAAGGGGACGGCGAGGAGATGGAGCTGATGCTGACAAATGACAACACAAAATAACGGCAGCATGACGGCGCTCGAGGCCGGACTGGAGGCTGTGCTGTTCGCGGCAGGCGATGCGGTTACCATTGAACGGCTGTCCGCGGCGCTCGAGGTCGCACCGGCGGAGCTGCTGGACGCGGCGGCTGCACTTGAGAACCGCTACGACTTCGAGAACCGCGGCATCATGCTGCTGCGTATCGAGGACAAGCTGCAGCTGGCGTCCCGGCCGATGTACGGGCCGTATGTGCGCCGTGTGACCGAATCGCGCAGACCGCCTGCGCTGTCGCTTGCGGCGCTTGAGGTGCTGACCATCATCGCATACCGCCAGCCGGTAACGCGCGCGTTCATCGACCAGCTGAGAGGTGTCGATTCATCGAACACGGTGAGCAGTCTGGCGGAAAAGGGGCTCATCGAGGAGGCCGGACGGCTGGACGTGCCCGGAAAGCCCATGCTGTTCCGCACGACCGACCAGTTCCTGCGCAGCTTTTCACTGGCAAGCATCGAGGACCTTCCGGCGCTGCCCGCGCTTGAAGAAAACGAGCAGATGGAGCTGAACATGGATGGCACGCTGCACGAGACACCGCCCGGCGAGCAGCTGCGCTTCTTGAACGGCGAGCCTGTGCCGCCGGAAACGGAGTGACCGCCTATGAGAACGGTTTTACTCTGGATTTTAGGCATTCTGCTTGGAATTGTACTGCTGGCATTGGTGATTGTGCTGGTGCTGCTGAACATTCGGGCAGGCATTGAAGCCGTCGGCGTGACCGGCGAGGTGAGCGTGGAGGCACGGTATGGGCCGGTTCGCATTCCGCTGTACCCGAGACCGCGCCACCTGAAAAAGAAAAAAGAGGAAACGGAAGCGGAGCAGAAGAAATCCGAGGAAAGTGAGAAGAAAAAGAGCGGCAAGTCCGGTCTCTCGCTGCCGAAGGACGGACTGGATGTCGGTGAGATCGCAGGCACGGTGCGCGATTTCCTCAGCGACCTGACCGACCGCCTGCGCATCAGCAGACTGCGGGCGCGCGTAGTTATCGGCACAGACGATGCGGCGCAGACCGGCATTCTGCTCGGGCAGACTGCGGCGCTCTGCGGAATCATTGTTCCGTTCCTAGAGAATACTTTCGATATGCAGGATTACCATGTCAGCGCGGACGCGGACTTCAACGCTGACCATACCGAGTGGGCATTTACCGTAAACTGCTCGATACGGCCGATATCGCTCGTCAGAGTGCTGCTGCGGCATGGCAAGCCAATGTATAAGCTGTACAAGAAATATTTCAAATAATCAGTTAAAACGTATAAAGGAAGGCGAAAATTATGAGTGAACATCATCCTATCAGCGATTTGATGACCGAAACCATGTCCAAAATCAAGGAAATGGTGGATGTTAATACCATTATCGGCAGCCCGATCGTGGCGGCGGACGGCACGACCGTTATCCCGGTCTCCAAGGTGTCGTTCGGCTTCGGCGCAGGCGGCAGCGAGTTCGCATCCAAGCACGCGGCAAGCGGGTCTCCGCTCGCGTTCGGCGGCGGCAGCGGCGCCGGTGTGACGGTTTCGCCGGTGTGCTTCCTTGTCATCGGCAAGGACGGCAGTGCCAACATCCTCGGCATCAACGCACAGGCGTCCGACACGGTCGATCGTCTGGTCGAGATGATCCCGGGTGCGATCAACAAGGTGTCCAATTTCGTCAGCGGCTTCAAGGGCAAGACCGAGGACGCAGCCGAAGTGGCGGAAACCCTGTCCGGCGACGAATAAAACCGCGTTTTCCCGCAAAACCTACTCGCGTGAATGCTGAGTAGGTTTTGTTATGCGGGGAGTGGTGCAATGTGAAAAAGCTGTTTTGCGTGCTCGCGCTTTTGCTCGTGCTGCCGAGGGCGGGCGCGGTGAGCGCACGGGCGGCCGTCGTGATCGATGCAGACACAGGTGAAACGCTGTTCGAGCAGAACGCGGACAGCCGCCTGCCGATGGCGTCCACCACCAAGATCATGACCGCGCTCGTCGCGCTCGGCGAGGGTGACCTTGACCGCGTGTATACCGTAAAGCCGGAGTACGCGGCGGTCGAGGGCTCGTCTATGTACTTGCAGGCGGGCGAAAGGCTCTCTCTGCAGGATACGCTGTACGGGCTGATGCTCGCGTCCGGCAACGACGCGGCGGTCGCCATCGCGGGAGAATGCGGCGGCATGACCGCCTTTGTGGGCAAAATGAACGCCAAAGCGGCGGAACTCGGTCTGACGGACACGCATTTCGACAATCCGAACGGCCTGCCGTCCGACACGCACTACACCACCGCGCATGAGCTGGCCAAGATCACCGCGGCGGCCCTCAAGGACCCGGTGTTCCGGCAGATCGTCTCGACAAAAAGCTGCACGGTCAGCGGGCATGCGCTGAGCAATCACAACCGTCTGCTGAGCATGTACGACGGTGCGATCGGCGTGAAAACCGGCTTTACGCGGGCGGCAGGGCGGTGTCTGGTCTCGGCGGCGGATCGCAACGGGCGCACCATCATCGCGGTGACGCTCAATGACCCGAACGACTGGAACGACCACATGGAGATGCTTGACGCCGGCTTCGCACAGTACAGCGAGGTCACGCTGCATAAGGCAGGAGACACGATTGCAAACGCACGCGTGTTCGGCGGCGATACTGCGTCCGTGCCGCTCGCGGCGAAGAATACCGTGACGGCGTATCTGCTGCCCGGCGAGAAAGAGAAGCTGCAGCGCGTGCGCTACGGCGAAAAAATCTGCTATGCACCGGTCGTGAAGACGGCACAGGCGGGTTCGGTCGAATATCGGCTCGGGGATTGCGTCTTAGGACGCGATACGCTGGTTTACGGCGGGGAATCGCTGCTTCCGGCGGAAGAAAAATCCTTCGTAGAACGCATTATGGAACGGTTTAGAAATTGAGAATTGAAAATGGAGAATGACGCTATCCTTGCGCGAGTTCCATCCGCGCTGCGTCGGAATCGCCGCAGAGCGGCGTAATTATATTCCGCCTGTAAGGCAACACATTCATTTTCTATTCTCAATTCTCCATTTTCCATTAAAACAATAGAACAACACGAAAGAGGTAACATAAATGGAAGAAAGACTGCAGAAATTACTGGCTCAGGCAGGCCTGTGCTCCCGCCGTGAGGCGGAGCGCTGGATTGATGACGGCCGCGTAACGGTAAACGGCAAAAAGGCTTCGGTCGGTGACAAGGCCGATCCGCGCCGTGACAAAATTTTCGTGGACGGCAAGCCCATCGGCGGTGCCGAGGAAAAGGTATACTTAATGCTGTACAAGCCGCGCGGCTATGTCACGACGATGAGGGACGAGCGCGGCCGCAAGACGGTTGCCGATCTGGTACGCGGCTGCGGTGCGCGTGTCGTGCCGGTCGGCCGTCTGGACTACAACTCCGAGGGTCTGCTGCTGCTGACCAACGACGGCGATCTGCTCAACGCGCTGACCCATCCGCGCCACGAGGTGGAAAAGCACTATGAGGTGCGCGTGCGCGGCAATCTTGACAACATTTCCAAGCTGGCAGAGCCGATGGAGATTGACGGCTACAGCATCCGTCCGGCAACGGTTGTTACCATTGACCGTGACGAAATCAGCGCGAAGCTGCGCCTGACCATCCACGAGGGCCGCAACCGCCAGATTCGCAAAATGTGCGAGAAGTGCGGTCTGGAGGTTCGCCGCCTCAAGCGTGTGGCAATGGGCACGATGCCGCTCGATCCGCACCTCAAGAGCGGCGCATGGCGCGAGCTGACGAATGACGAGATTGCGTATCTGCAGGACATCGCTGCCGATGTGCAGGAGAACCTCTGATCTTCTAAGGAAATCCCTGCCTTTTTGCAATTTGCACCCATATGCTCTTGCATTTTTTTGCAGGTTCACTTACAATAGTATCGTGCAAATGCAGGAATGTATGCAGAGAATGCAATGCAGGAGAGAGTATAATGAATGACCTGATCACAAAAATTCAAAGCGAGCTGCCCGGCTTTTCCAAGGGTCAGAAGCAGATCGCGCGTTTTATCTTAGAGCACTACGACAAGGCCGCGTTCATGACCGCGAGCCGTCTGGGTGTGACTGTCGGCGTGAGTGAAAGCACGGTCGTGCGCTTTGCGACCGAGCTTGGTTATGACGGTTATCCGCACCTGCAGCGTGCCCTGCAGGAGATGATCCGCAACAAGCTGACCTCGGTGCAGCGCATGGAGGTTGCGGGCGACCGCATGGGCGGCCGCGATGTACTGCAGACCGTGCTGCACGCGGATACGGACATGATCCGTGTAACGCTCGACGAGATCGACCGTGATGCCTTTCAGGGCGCGGTGGACGCGCTCATGGGCGCCAAGCGGATCTACATCCTCGGTGTGCGCTCCTCAAGCGCTTTAGCCAGCTTTTTAGGCTTTTACTTCAACCTTTTGTTTGAAAATGTGACGCTTGTACATACGAACAGCGTCAGCGAGATTTTCGAGCAGGTGCTCCGTGTCGGACCGGGTGATGTGCTGTTCGGCATCAGCTTCCCGCGCTACTCCAAGCGCACGCTGAGTGCGATGAAGTACGCCCGCGACCGCGGTGCCCGCGTTATCGCACTGACCGATTCGCAGCTGTCGCCGCTGGCGCGTGTGGCCGATCATGTGCTGCTCGCACGCAGCGATATGGCGAGCTTTGTCGATTCGCTCGTGGCGCCCTTGTCGGTCATCAACGCACTGATCGTGGCCGTCGGCATGAGCCGCCGCGATGAGATTGAGCAGACATTTAACAAGCTGGAGCGCATCTGGGAAGAATACGACGTATATGAAAAACCGGAGGACGATATAAATTGAACATTATCGTAATCGGCGGCGGCGCAGCCGGTCTGATGGCGGCAGGCACTGCCGCGGAGCAGGGCGCGCAGGTGACGCTGCTGGAAACCAACGAAAAAGTTGGCCGCAAACTGTTTATCACGGGCAAGGGCCGCTGCAACGTGTGCAATAACTGCGATGTGCAGGAGGTTCTGCGCAACGTGCCGGTCAATCCGCGCTTTCTGTATTCCGCGCTCGGCGGATTCGGTCCGGCGGACGTGATGGACTTTTTCGAGAACCATGGCGTTGCCCTCAAGACTGAGCGCGGCAACCGCGTGTTCCCGCAGTCGGACAAGGCGGCCGACATCATTGACGCGCTGTTCCTGTGGGTGAAAAAGGCGGGTGTGACCATCGTACATACGACCGCAGACGAGCTGCTCATCGAGGACGGTGTGCTCACAGGCGTTCGTGCCGGTCACAAGACCTATAAGGCGGATCGCGTGATCGTGGCGACCGGCGGCGCGTCCTATCCGCAGACCGGCTCGACCGGTGACGGCTACCGCTTTGCAAGGCAGGCGGGACACACGGTTGTGCCCGCAAATCCGTCGCTCGTGCCGTTGGTCGAGGACGGCGACACCTGTCAAAAGCTAATGGGTCTCAGCCTGCGCAACGTGCAGCTGACCGTGTATGAAAACGAGAAGAAGCTCTACTCGGACTTTGGCGAAATGCTGTTCACGCACTTCGGTCTGTCCGGTCCGCTGGTGCTGTCCGCGAGTGCGCATATGCGCCATTTCGGCAGCAAAAAGTACCGTGTGGAGATTGATCTCAAGCCTGCGCTGGACGAAAAGACGCTCGACAAGCGTCTGCTGAGCGATTTTGACAAGCACAAGAACAGCGATTTCATCAACGCGCTCGGTGAGCTGCTGCCTAAGAAGATAATCCCGGTTATGATCGAAAAGAGCGGCATCGACCCGCGCGAGAAGGTCAATTCCATCACTAAGGCACAGAGAGCGGCGCTGCTGCGCGTACTCAAGGCGTTTCCAGTCGAGATTTCCGGCAAGCGTCCGATCGCCGAGGCGATTATCACCACGGGCGGCGTGTCCGTCCGCGAGGTCAGCCCGAAAACCATGGAGTCCAAAAAGCTGCCGCACCTGTATTTCGCAGGTGAGGTGCTCGATGTGGACGCCTACACGGGCGGCTTCAACCTGCAGATTGCGTGGTCCACGGGCCGTCTGGCGGGCCTGTCGGCTGCGGAGGAGGAATCATGATGAAGTACATTTCAGTTGCCATTGACGGCCCGTCCGGGGCCGGAAAATCCACCGTGGCGCGTGCTGCCGCGGCAAAACTCGGCTATGTATATGTGGATACGGGTGCGATGTACCGTTCCATCGGTCTGGCGGTGTGCCGCAGGGGCATTGCCGGAGAGGATACGGCAGGCATTATCGCAACCCTGCCGGAGATTGCCATTCAGCTGACCTATCAGGACGGCGCACAGCACGTTCTCCTGAACGGCGAGGATGTCTCCGAAGCCATCCGCACACCTGAGATTTCGTACTACGCGTCCAAGGTATCCGCGGTGCCGGAAGTACGCCGGTTTCTGCTGGAAACCCAGCGCAATATGGCGAAAAACGGCAATATCCTGATGGACGGCCGCGACATCGGCACGGTCATCCTGCCGGATGCGCCGGTCAAGATTTTCCTGACCGCGTCTGCACAGTCCCGCGCGGAGCGCCGCTATAAAGAGCTGATTGAGAAGGGCCAGCAGGTGACGATGGATGGCATCCTGCACGATATCAACGAGCGCGACAGGCAGGACATGACGCGAGCCGTTGCGCCGCTCAAACAGGCGGACGATGCGGTCCTGCTGGACACGAGCAGCCTGACGCTCGAGGAGAGCATAGCGGCCGTTCTGCGTATTATTCGTGAAAAAACGGAGGAAAAGGCATGAAATTCAAGTACCACCGCTGGTTCCAGGCTCTGGTTGTGCCGCTGGTAGCGCTGGCGTTCCATATTTTCTTTGGCTACCGCGTGATCGGACGCGAAAACATCCCGGAGGGCGGCTGCGTTGTCTGTCCGAACCATGTGCAGCTGTCCGACCCGCCGTTTGCGGCGGTCGCACTCGGCGGCAAGACACCGATACGCCTGATGGCGAAAAAAGAGCTGTTCCGGAAGAAGATATTCGCATGGCTGATCGCGGCGCTCGGCGCTTTTCCGATCGACCGCGAGGGCGCGGATATCACCGCCATCAAGACCGCGCTCGGCTCGGTTCGTGCCGGTCAGAAGCTCATCATCTTCCCGCAGGGCACACGCCACGCCGCCGAGGGCGAAACCAAGAAGGGTGCGGCTATGCTGGCGGTCAAGACCCGGGCGCCGATCCTGCCGATGTATATCACCGAGGGCAAGCGTTTCCGCTGCAGAGCCACGGTCGTGATCGGCAAGCCGTTCACGCCGGATCCGAAGCAGAAGGACTACGGCCTGATCGCGGATGATATCCTGCGCCGCATCTACGCGCTGAAGGAGCAGGTATGAGCGTAACGGTAGCCAAAACCGCCGGATTCTGCTTCGGCGTACGCCGTGCCGTGGACCTCGCCGAGCAGCAGGCGAAAAAAAACGGAAAAATTTATGCCTATGGTGAAATCATTCACAACATGCACGAAATCGAGCGGCTGGAGAAACTCGGTGTGTACACCGCGTATGCGCTTGAGGACATTCCGGACGGTGCCGGCGTGCTCATTCGGGCGCACGGTGTACCGCGGAATGTATACACGCTGCTTCAAGCAAAAAAGTGCGAAATCTTTGATGCAACCTGCCCTTTTGTGCGGAAAATACACAAAATTGCGGATAAAGAGAGCGCGGACGGACGGCTGATCGTCATTCTCGGCAGCGCAGGACATCCGGAGGTTGTGGGCATTCAGGGCTGGTGTGGCGAGTCGGTCGTGCTCGAAGGCGAGGAGCAGGCGAGAGCCTTCTCGGAACGGCCTGAAATGGAAAATAAACCCATTTCTATGGTCGCACAGACCACCGTTAACCGGTCAATTTGGAATATTTCCGTAGGACTTATAAAAAAAAGGTGTACAAACCTCAAAATTTTTGATACAATATGTAAAGCGACGGATGAGCGCCAGTCGGAGGCTCGTCTGCTTGCCGGTGTATCGGATCAAATGATCGTGATCGGAGATAAGAAAAGCTCCAACACCAAACGGCTGTATGAGATCAGCCGGTCGCTGTGCTCGGATGTGCGCTACATCGAAGACGCGGCAGAGCTTACTACGCAGGAGCTCGGGCAGCACCAGCACATCGGGATCACGGCGGGAGCATCCACACCGGCATGGATAATTAAGGAGGTCAGTAACATGATGAGCGAAGAAACCAAGATTGAAACTGGTGAGGACTTTGCAGCAATGCTGGAGGAGTCCTTCAAGACTTTAAATAATGGAGAAAAGGTAACCGGCACCGTTGTAGGTATTTCCAATAACGACGTACAGGTAGATCTGGGCGTTAAGCACACTGCGTATATCCCGCTGGGTGAGCTGTCTGACGACCCGAACTATGACGTAGCTGCCAACATCCACGTTGGCGACGAGATCGAGGCTGTTGTTGTTCGCGTAAATGACGGCGAGGGCACCATCACTCTGTCCAAGAAGCGCGTTGACCAGCTCAAGGGCTGGGAGACCGTTGAGAAGGCTTACGAGGAGCACACCGTTGTTGAGGGTGTTATCGTTGAGGAGAACCGCGGCGGTGTTGTTGCAACTGCACACGGCGTTCGCGTATTCATCCCGGCATCCCAGACCGGCGTACCGAAGGATCAGCCGATGAGCCAGCTGGTTAAGACCAAGCAGTCCTTCTATATCACCGAGATCAACCGTCAGCGCAAGCGCGTTGTTGGTTCTATCCGTGAGATCCAGAGAGAGGCTCGCAAGGCTGCTGCTGAGCAGATCTGGAACACCATCGAGATCGGCAACGAGTACGACGGCACCGTTAAGTCCCTGACTTCCTACGGCGCATTCGTAGACATCGGCGGCGTGGACGGCATGGTTCACATCTCCGAGCTGTCCTGGGGCCGCATCAAGCACCCGTCCGAGGTCGTTTCTGTTGGCGACAAGGTAAAGGTATTCGTTATCGGTCTGGATAAGGAAAACAAGAAGATCTCCCTCGGCTACAAGCGCGAGGAGGACAATCCGTGGAACGTATTCAAGTCCAAGTACGACATCGGCTCTGTTGCTGAGGTTAAGATCCTCAAGTTCATGCCGTTCGGCGCATTCGCTGAGATCGTACCGGGCGTTGACGGCCTGATCCACATTTCTCAGATCGCTGATCACCGCATCGCAAAGCCGGAGGACGAGCTGGAGGTTGGCCAGGTTGTCGAGGCTAAGATCATCGACATCAACGACGAGAAGAAGAAGGTATCTCTGTCCATCCGTGCTCTGCTCGAGGACGAAGAGGACTAATCCCTCGGTTATACCGTACAAGCGCAAAGAAGCACCTGTTTCAGGTGCTTCTTTTTTGCTTTGGGCAGCGCTTTGCAAGGTAGGAGTGAAATTTATTGATTTACCCATACCGTAGGGCAGACTGACTACAGCCTGCCGCACATAAGCGAGTGCACTCGGCTGCAACGGCGGGGTGGGGTCAGAAGGTGAATTGCGGCAAAGCCGCAAGAGAAGCCACCCTGGGGTGCCCCACCCTGCATGAAACGTAAACCACCATTCACTCCTATCTCCTCCCTCGACTGCATATACTGACTGGGGTGGTATTATGCGGCGCAGACGGAAAAACGGCAGGAGACTGGTGCTTGCCATGCTGATACTGCTATTAGCGGTTTGTCTTGGTCTGCTGACCATACGCTTTCAGCGCATTTTCATGGAGTACGCCGTCAACGTCTGCGAGGACAGCGCCATCAAGGAGATCAACACGCTGATGGAGGACGAGGTTTTCTCCCATCCGGACGAATTTGCCGACCTTGTGGTGCTTGAGCGCGACAGCGACAACCGCATCACGGCCTTGCGTACGGATATTATCGCAGTCGGAAAGGTGAAGGCGCGTATCGTCAACGGTCTGTTTGACCGGCTGGATTATCTGGAGGAAACGCAGACCGAGGTGCCGCTCGGCACGGTATTCGCGCCCAATTTGTTTACCGGAATGGGCCCGAGGGTGAAGGTCGGTCTTGCGGGTCTTGCTCAGATGGAGGCGCAGTTCGTCAGCGCGTTTACCTCGGCGGGCATCAACCAGACGCGCCACCGGATTCTCATCGAGGTGCACGCCGGCTTCCGCATTCTCACGCCGTTTGGCGGGGAAGACCGGGAAATCGTCTCGACGTACCCGGTCACGGACACGGTTATTGTCGGCACGGTGCCCGAACGGTATGCCTATATCGGCGGCTCTGGCTCTGATCTGCTTGGTGAAATCCGTGATTACGAGGAAAATTCGGATATTTCTCACGAAATCGGAAAATAATACTTCAAAAACTGCTCGTCATTTGGTATACTTAATCTGTGTGAGTATTTGCTCACACCAAAGGAGTTTTATTATGGACGTGCGTGAGCAGATTACCGCTCTGCGGGAGCAGCTGCGGTATCACAACGAAAAATACTATAACGAGGACGCGCCCGAGATCACCGACTATGAGTACGACATGCTGCAGCGTCAGCTTCGCGCGCTCGAGGCCGAGCATCCGGAGATGGCGGACGCGAACTCTCCGACCCAGCGGGTCGGCGGTACGGCGAGCAGCCGGTTTGCCAAGGTGACGCACGCCTACCCACTCGAAAGCCTGCAGGATGTTTTCTCGTTTGACGAACTCGGCGAGTTCTATTCCCGTGTGGAGAATGCCGTCGGACAGGCGGAGTACGTTGTCGAGTACAAGATCGACGGCCTTTCGGTCGCGCTCGAATATGTGGACGGCGTGTTCGTCCGCGGTGCGACGCGCGGTGACGGTCAGGTGGGCGAGGACGTAACCAAGAACCTCAAAACCATCAAGGACATCCCGAAAAAGCTGGAGAACGCGCCGCCGCATTTGATCGTGCGTGGTGAGGTCTACATGAAAAAGTCCGTGTTCGATGCCCTCAACGCCGAACTGGAGCTGCACGAAAAGCCGCTGCTTGCCAATCCGCGCAACGCGGCTGCCGGCTCTCTGCGGCAGAAGGATAGCAAAATTACGCGGGAAAGAAAGCTGTCCATCTTCTGCTTCAACATTCAGAACAGCGACGAGCTGCCGATGGAAAGCCATGTGCAGGCGCTTGATTACCTCAAGAGCCTCGGCTTCCCGACAAGCCCGCGCTATCCGGTCTACACCGACCCGCAGGACGTGCAGCGCGAGATCGAGAACATGGGCGAGAACCGCGGTGAACTGGATTTCGACATTGACGGTGCTGTTGTCAAGGTCAACTCCTTCGCGCAGCGCGAAACGCTCGGCTCGACCGCGAAATTTCCTCGGTGGGCGGCGGCGTACAAGTACCCGCCCGAGGTCAAGCAGACGCTTCTCAAGGATATCGTCATCACGGTGGGACGCACCGGCGTGCTGACGCCGAATGCCGTGCTTGAGCCGGTAAGGCTTGCCGGTACAACGGTTTCGCGCGCAACGCTGCACAACCGCGATTTTATCCGTCAGCTGGACGCCCGCGTGGGCGACATTGTTTCCGTCCGAAAAGCCGGAGAAATCATTCCGGAGATCATCGGCGTGGAAAAGGACCGGCGCCCGCTGGATTCCGTGCCGTATGAGTTCCCGAAGTTCTGTCCGGTGTGCGGTGCGCCGGTGTACGACGATGAGGATGAGGCGGCTATCCGCTGCACGAGTGCCTCGTGTCCGGCGCAGCTGCTGCGCAACCTGATGCACTTTGCGTCGCGTGACGCGATGGACATCGACGGCTGCGGCGAGGGCAACCTGCAAAAGCTGATCGACGCCGGACTGGTCAAGTCGGCGGCTGATCTGTACGACCTGACGGTCGAGCAGCTGCTGCCGCTCGGCAAAAAGGTGGACGTCTGGGCGAACAATTTTGTCCGCTCGATTGAAGCGAGCAAGACCCGCGACCTGTCGCGGCTGCTGTTCGCGTTCGGCATTCGGCATGTCGGCCAGAAGGCGGGCCGCATCCTGAGCGACCACTTCGGCTCGCTCGATGCACTGCTGACTGCGCCGGTCGAGGAGATGACCGAGATACGCGACATCGGCCAGACCACGGCGGAGAGCATCGCCGCCTGGCGGGAGCTGCCGCAGTCGCATACGCTCATCGAGAAGCTGCGCGCACACGGCGTCAACTTCATCGGTGAAAAGACCGCAAAGAGCGACCTGCTCGCCGGAAAGACCATTGTGGCAACCGGCAGCCTGACGCTCTATACCCGCAAGGAGATCAATGATCTGATCGAGTCTCTCGGCGGCAAAGCGGCCGGTTCGGTCTCGAAAAAGACCAGCTATGTCGTCGCAGGCGAGAATGCCGGCAGTAAGCTGCAGAAGGCGGCAGAGCTGGGAATCCCGGTCTTGACCGAAGAAGAATTCCGCACGATGATAACCAATGCAGAGTAGGCATAATTGAAAATGGATAATTGAAAATGGAAAATGAATGTACGGCGCATAGCGCCGATATTAAATAATCGCGCAAGGCGCGATACCTTAATTCTCCATTATCCATTCTCAATTTTCAATTACAAAGCGATTTCAGAATAAATATAAATGGAGGAGAATTGATATGGCAATTTCCAGAAAAGAAATTGAGCACATCGCGTCCCTGGCACGTCTGGATTCGACCGGCGGCATTTTCGACCGTCTGGCCGATGACATGCAGGGTATCGTCGCAATGGTGGACAAGCTGGCTGAGCTTGATCTGGGCGATATCACCGATGTTATCAACACCGAGCGCAAGAATGCGTTCCACGAGGACGAAGTGATCCAGGAATTCACGCCGGATGAGCTGATCGAGCCGAATGCACCGGACTTCCAGTGCGGCGGCGTAGCAGTTCCGCGTGTTGTCGAGTAAGGAGGGGACAGAATTATGGCACTTTACGAAAAAACTGCGTCCGAGCTGTCCGAGCTGCTCGGCAAAAAGGAAATCTCCGCAGTAGAGCTGGCAAAGGACGTTTTTGCCCGCACCAAGGCGGTAGAGGATAAGGTTCAGGGCTACGTTACCGTAGCCGAGGAGTCCGCGCTGGCACAGGCAGAAGCGGTTGACAAGAAGCGCGCGAGCGGCGATACGCTGTCCGCGCTGGCCGGTATCCCGATCGCCATTAAGGACAACATCTGCACCAAGGGCACGCTGACCACCTGCGCGTCCAAGATGCTGGCGGGCTTCAAGCCGCCGTACAATGCAACCGTTATGGAGAAGCTGATTGCTTCCGATGCGGTCATCACCGGCAAGGCCAACATGGACGAGTTCGCAATGGGCTCCTCCTGCGAGAATTCGGCTATGCACCCGACCCACAACCCGCATGGTCTCGACCGCGTACCGGGCGGTTCCTCCGGCGGCTCCGCTGCTGTTGTTGCAGCAGGCGAGGCTCCGCTGGCGCTCGGCTCGGATACCGGCGGCTCTATCCGTCAGCCGGCGTCCTTCTGCGGCGTTGTCGGCATGAAGCCGACCTACGGTGCGGTTTCCCGTTACGGTCTGATCGCATTCGCATCTTCTCTCGACCAGATCGGCCCGTTCGGCCGCTCCATCGAGGACGCAGCCATGCTGCTCGATGCGGTTACCGGTCACGATCCGCTGCACGATTCCACCTCTGTCAAGACCCCGTTTGAGGGTTCGCTGCGCGCAAACCTGAACGCAGACGTCAAGGGTCTCAAGATCGGTCTGCCGAAGGAGTATTTCGGCGAGGGCATCTCGGATGCCGTTCGCAAGAACGTTATGGCGGCTGCCGAGGCGTACAAGGCACTCGGCGCAGAGGTATTCGAGATCTCTCTGCCGCTCGTTGAGTATGCACTGCCGATCTACTACATCCTCTCTTCTGCAGAGGCTTCCTCCAACCTTGCCCGTTTCGATGGCGTAAAGTACGGCTACCGTACCCCGAATGCAGGCGATGACATCATCGAGCTGTACACCAAGAGCCGTTCCGAGGGCTTCGGCGCCGAGGTACAGCGCCGCATCATGCTGGGCACCTACGTTCTGTCCTCCGGCTACTACGATGCGTACTACAAGAAGGCACGCGCCGCACAGCGCAAGATCCGCGAGGAGTTTGCAAACGCATTTGAGAAGTGCGACGTCATCCTGACGCCGGTTGCGCCGACCACGGCTTACGAGATCGGCTCTAAGACCACCAATCCGCTCGAGATGTACGCAGGCGATATCTGCACGGTTTCCGTCAATATCGCCGGTCTGCCGGGTCTGGTTCAGCCGTGCGGTTTTGATGAGAACCACATGCCGGTCGGCATGCAGCTCATCGGTCCGCGCTTCGGCGAGCAGACGCTGCTGAACGCCGGTCTGGCTTTTGAGCAGGCGTCCGGTCTCAAGAACATCATCGCTGCACTGTAAGGGAGGAAGACAAACATGAAATACGAAGCTGTCATCGGTCTGGAAGTGCATGCGGAGCTGTCCACCAAGAGCAAGATCTACTGCTCGTGCTCCACTGGCTTCGGCGCACCGATCAACACCCACACCTGCCCGGTCTGCACCGGTATGCCGGGCGCACTGCCGGTACTCAACAAGCAGGTTGTACACTACGCCGCCAAGATGGGCAAGGCTACCGGCTGCACCATCAATCAGCTGTGCAAGGCTGACCGTAAGAACTATTTTTACCCCGATCTGCCGAAGGCGTATCAGATTTCCCAGTTTGATGTGCCGATCTGCGAGAACGGCGAGGTATTCTTCTATGTGGACGGCGTGAAGCACTCCTGCCGTCTCGAGCGCATCCACTTCGAGGAGGATGCGGGCAAGCTGCTGCATGACGAGATCGACGGCACGATCGTTGACTTCAACCGCTGCGGCGTACCGCTGATCGAGATGGTAACCCGTCCCGACCTGCATTCCTCTGCCGAGGCAAAGGAATTCCTTGAAATGATCAAGACTACGCTGTCCTACCTCGATATCTGCGACTGCAAGATGGAGGAAGGCTCCATCCGCTGTGACGTTAACGTTTCCATCCGTCCGGAAGGCTCCACCGAGCTGGGCACCCGCGTTGAGATGAAGAACATCAACACCTTCTCTGGTGCGGTCCGTGCGATCGATTACGAGATTGCACGCCAGATCGAGGTTGTAGAGAACGGCGGCGAAATCCAGCAGGAGACCCGCCGCTGGGACGACGTTAAGCTGAAGAACACGGTAATGCGTACCAAGGAAGATGCGCAGGACTACCGTTACTTCCCGGATCCGGACCTGATCGCCGTAGAGATCTCCGACGAGTGGCTGCACCAGATCGAGAGCGAGGTTCCGGAGCTGCCGATCACCCGTTACGAGCGTTACCTCAACGAGTACGGCATGACTGCCATGGAGGCGCGTCTGCTGTCTGACAGCTTTGAGAAGGCCGAGCTGCTCGACGCTGCCGCAAAGCAGGTTAAGCCCAAGGCTGCCGCAAACTGGATCCTGTCCGATATCTCCAAGTACCTGAACGACAAGGGCGTAAGCCTCCGCGAGACCAAGATGACCGCAGACAAGCTGGTTGCTCTGGTCAAGCTGATCGAGGCGGGCACCATCTCCGGCAACGCCGGCAAGAAGGTTCTGCCGAGCATGTTCGAGACCGACGAGACCGTTGAGGCCATCGTTGACCGCATGGGCCTCAAGCAGGTATCCGACGAGGGCGCTATCCTCGCCATCGTACAGGATGTTATCGCCAAGAACGAAAAGGCTGTTGCCGACTTCAAGGCAGGCAAGAATGTTACCGGCTTCCTCGTAGGCCAGTGCATGAAGGCTTCCAAGGGTCAGGGCAACCCGCAGATCATCAACAAGCTGATCGCATCCGAGCTGGCAAAGCTGTAATTCAGCTTAAAACCGAATTGATACAAGAGGATACAGAACGGTACAGTTCTGTATCCTTTTTGTGCTTTTGGGGGGAGAAATTTGTTGGAGAGAGCGGTTGTATTGGGGAAAAATGTTGTAAATCGACAGATATAGGAGCTATTATGTATAAATGGATATGCAGGTATCGACTGGATGAAAAATACAGAAAAGAGTAAAAATAGAATTTGGCAGGTGAAGGAATGCACATAACGGATTGGCTGGAAATGCTGGGTAAGCACTTTCCGCTGGTGGTGATCGGCTGTACGATATGTTTGCGAAAAACCTTGACAGCCGCGGCATCCGCTACGAGGTTAGCTTTGACGGTGTGACCGTGGATTACATCCTTGGCGATGAGCTGCGCATCAGCCAGATTATCATCAATTTTCTGTCCAATGCGGTCAAATTTACGAGCAAGGGTAAAATTATTGTCACCTTCCGGCAGATGATGCTGCGGAACGGCGTAGCGGATATGATGATCCGCGTACACGACACCGGCATCGGTATGGAGCCGGCGTTTATCAGCCGTATTTTCCGTCCGTTCAAGCAGGAGACCGTGGAGACCTCTCGGAAATACGGCGGCACGGGCCTCGGCATGGCCATCACCGATCAGCTTGTCAAGCTGATGGGCGGCGATATCGTGGTGGAGAGCCGGCAAAGCCTGATACATCGAATACCCCGGGAGAGCCGTCCGCGCCGGGCAATAATAAGCCGAGCAAGCCGGGCGGTGGCAGTTCGGACAATACGAATGGCGGCGGCACGGCTGCCCCGCCATCAGTACAGGGCGGATCTATTACGAATACCATGCAGGATCCGGATTCCGGAAAGACTGGCGCAAGCGTTATTGGCGAGCAGGATCCGAGCAGCAAGCCGTATTATGAAGGAAATGTGGATGACAGCACCGTACAGGAGGTTGTTATTCAGCAGCAGCAGAATAGTTCGGGAGAGGCAGACCCGTCTGCGCTGTACGCCGGGCAGAAAAACATCACTGCCCGCAAGATTTACAATGCACTGGAAACCTATGTAAAGGACAGCAACGGCAAAACTTACTACTGGAGCAACCTGAAGGATGCAAACGGCAACGACGTGCATTTCGGCGTGTTCGTCCGTATCAACGGCATCCGGATTGGTGACACCTTCTTCAGCTTCTTGAATGAGGCAACTGGAGAATATGATAAGACTCCGGATGAGATTCCGAGCGATGCGACCAAGATCAAAATCAGTGCGTCTTACCGCCTCAGTGAAGAAAGCGCGTGGAAGGACTACGCGGATATTACCTACACGCTGAAGCGAAACCGCATCTTCATCCTCAACCGCAGGCTGACGGAGGGCGATAAAAATACACAGTTTGACAACGGTATTCTTCTCAATCCATATGATGATACCAACTTTGATCCGGATGATGAAAGCGCGATAATCGACCTGTACAGCTATCAGAGGGATCTGCTGGGAGAGGAACGCCTGTCCGCGCTGTTCTCCGGCTGGCTGGAGGACGGCAAGCTGATTCCATGGATGTACCATCCGGCGGCGGGCCGTCATGTTATCGAGCCTGCGGATATGGTCCCGCTGGGGGATAACTATACGGTGCAGGTCAAAATCCGCTGGTATGACACGGATACCGGCGCGGTAACCCGTTCCCAGGACGATGCCGCAGACGGTCTTGCAGTGGCTTCTTTGGATGAGACCGAGCCGGATCTGCCGGTCGGCGCACCGCAGTTTTCGATCACCCAGAAATTCATCTACATGCAGACGCTTACCGGCTATGAGGGCGATCCCGGCAGTGTGCTTGAGGTACCGAAGTATGTGCAGGTGGTGGATATGGGCACGGAAAACACCCTGCATGAGGTTGATTACATCAAAATTCCGGATACGGTGCGGTATGTCGACACGAAAAACTACAGCGAACAGCCGGAAGGAACACAGACAGCCGTAAAGGGCATTACGGTCAAGAAGGGCTATATTGTGGATGCGGACAGCACGGCGTATGCCGCAACCGCGGACGGTATTCTTACCAATGCGGACGGCAGTGCGTACCTCGGCATTCCGTATGACATGACCGAGCTGACCGTTCCGGAAAATGTAGAGAAAGTGACGCTGCCGAACGCAACTACGTTGTGCCCGAGGATGTGCAGAGCGTGTTCGTCGATGTATGCGCACACCGTCTGGCGCTGCGCCCGCAGGCGCGCGTGGAGGGCGTTGCCGCAAAGCAGGTGCTGGAGGAGATCATGACAAAGATCAAGCCCGCGCACACAGAGGAGTGAGGCGTTATGTGGAAAAATCGGCTGGCGTTCGCGCTGCTGTATGCGGCGCTGCTCGTGACCGGGTTCCGCGGATACATTGCAGGCGGCCGTGCGTGGCTCAACGCTATGCTTGACCGATGGAATACGGTGCACGAAGGCGGTCTCGCGCTGTTTTCCGGCACAGCCTCCGAGCGGGATGTATGGGCGTTTGCGCTGCTGGCGGCGGTGCTCATCGGACTGCTGACGTGGTATGCGGTCAGCCGGCAGAGCAGCCGGCTTGTGGCATTCATCAGCGTATTCTGGCTGCTGCTTTCGCTGTTCGGCGAGGGATTTTATCCGCTGGCGCTTGTGCTGCTGACACGCGCGTTCCAGCTGTGGAATGCGGAACGCAGACGGCGCAGAATGTCGATCGAGGAGCGTGTACGGCAGTCGCAGAAGCTGATGTTCAAGCTGATTTCCCTCTGGGGAATGACACGGCGCTCGGCTGGGAGACCTCGGCGACCGATAAGGCGCTTGCGGACACGCTGCCGTCGGTTAAGCCCGGAGAGTACGAGCGTGTGAACGGTCTGCTTGAGAAAACCATATACGGCGGGAGCCTTTCGAGGAGCGTGCGCTCGATCTGTTCGTGCAGCGACTTTGGGGAAGAAATGTGAAGAAAAGCTGGCAAATGCGCCTTAAACTGCGGTATGCGTGCTTGCTGGCGGCGAAATAAGAAGAAATCCCGAGGCGATAGGCTTCGGGATTTTACTATTGCTGCAGCAGACGGAAGGCGCAGAGCAGCAGTTCCTCGCGCGTATGCAGCTGTGCGCTGTACGGAAGAATACGCTGCCGGATTTCCGGAGAAAGTGCGCAAAAACATGCGTTAGCCGTTTGATCCATGGATAGCAGTGCTGTAAGATTGCAGAAATACTTCATGGAAATTCACCTCGGGACTCAGTATAGACAAGGGGAGAGCAAGCTATACGCAAAAACTTTTGGGAAAAATGAAAAAATGTGTTGAC
>OOBP01000412.1_pt1 | contig 35165 bp, 30 predicted proteins | sample 1671681 | NCBI WGS metagenome assembly OOBP01 (sample SAMN06348181, study PRJEB24527) | human gut metagenome
TCATAATGATCTGTGAACAATGATATCCCATGCTGCCTAATTCCATTATTCTTTCGTAAAGATCCATACATTACTCCTTTCTGCCAACCACCATGGTATAGCCTATTTTTCTGCCTTTGTATTCTTTCTGCAGAAGCTTATGATCCTCGCAGCAGAATGAATCATTCCAGATTGCTTCCAGATAATATTCTCTCCAGAGAGCAGTCTGATCCTCCTGACAGAGAATCGTAAACCCTGTTTCTTTCACAATTTCCAGAAGATTGCCCGGATCCAGATCTGACAGCAAAAGAAATCCTCCCTTTTTCAGTACACGCCAGCATTCAGAGACTGCCTTTTTCTGATCTCTGCTGACAAAAAATGCACACTGGCTGATACAGAGATCCATACTGTCTGCTGCATACTGAAGGTCCAGAAAATCTCCCTGCTGCACCTCACTGCTTCGCGGAACAAGATCCACACCCTGCACATTCAGACCAAATGCTTTCATGATCCGCACGGTCTCTCCCTCTCCTGCTCCCAGATCCAGAGCTTTCATTCCTTTTTTCAGTTCTATGCTTTTCAGAAGATGAAGTGTCTGCTCTTCCCCTCCGGGATGTCTGTTCATCTATTTATCCTCCAGTGCACGTTCCACTGCCAGAACCTTTCCAAGAGCCAGTTCCTCCGGAACATAGACAAAGCCACATTTTGGACAGACCGGCATCTCAACAGGAAAACCGTTCTCCAGATACATAAATTTTGCTTTTCCTTTTACAAGAGGAACCTTGCATTTCATGCAGGTCAGCTTTCCCTCAGGATCAATGGTATAATATGTTCTCTCTACTGCCATTACTGTCCCACCCTTTTCATAATATTCATTCGATGACTGTATGCTCTGCGTACCAGATACCCTTCTTCTGTTTCCACAAATCGCACCCAGAATGTTACATTTCCAAGTCTGCTCCTTGTCACCAGTTCTTTTGTCTCTTCATCAAAGATCGCTTCCTGGTTTTCTCTGTAATCTGATAATACACGCTCCACATCACTTTTCAGGATCATACGTTCATCCATCATACTGATGGCATCCTCTGTATATGCAACGGTATAATCTTTTTTCTCCATCATCAGTTCCTCATTCCATATATTTTTTAAAAGCTTCTCTTTTAGCATAAGCCGGTTGTAGCGTTTCTCACTGATATCCGGCATATTGACGGCATTTGTGCCATACAGAAGTTCCAGGATATGTCTGGATTCCCTGCCTTCCCTGACAAATCGGTCCCTGCATGCCATGCAGTATGTTATATATGGGGCATCGGATCGTTCCAGACACTTTTCTGTCATTTTATCTGCCATTTCTTTATTAGCGTAGGAAGTCAGTCCGCCGTATCCGCAGCAGGGAGACAGATCTCTGGAATATTCTGTATTTACAACAGTACACCCCATATCTGCAAGAAGCTCTCTTATTGTATCCTGTGTCTGTGTATCTCTCCTGGCACCGCAGGCATCATGTATTGCAACAGGTATCTCCAGTCCTTTTGCCTGTCCGGGAAGTCCGATCTCCTTTAAGATTTCCCAGATTCCTGTGACTCTGGCACCAAGACTCTCTTTTAACTGTTTCATACAGCTTGGACAGCCTGCTATGATCATGGGATCTCCCAGCTTTGCAAGCTCCTGCTTCAGCTGTTCATTTACCTTTTCTGTCATTTCATAGCGTCCTGCCCATTCACTGATGGCACCACAACATCCCAGCATCAGAGCAACACCTCCCTCTGTCCTCCTGCACAGATCCTCATATGCCTCTGTGACAACATCCGGCGCTATGGCTCCTGCCTGACATCCTGGGAAAAATACATATCTGCAGACTTCATATCCCGGCTGAGGTCTGCATAAAAAAGCCTCTGAATTGGAAAATAGCATATCCATCAATGCAAATTCATGAGGTGCCAGAGGCATCTTGTCTGTAGATACCATATTTTCTCTTGCAGATTTACAGACCTGGCTCATATCAAACCCATTTGGACAGGTTACAGTACACTGTCCGCAGAGTGAACAGGAATTCATCGGTTTATTCATCTGGTGATCTCCCATAATGATCTGGGTATTATTATAAATCTCACGTGCAAGAAGACCAGGGTGCTTTTTATATTCACTTAAATAGGCACAGCTTTTCATACACTCATCACAGTGGCACTGAATACATCGCTTTGCTTCCTCAATAGCTTCTTCCTTTAAATATCCATCTATGCTGCAGGGAATCTTTTTGGAGCCTTTTATCCCTTCCATATTTGTATAGAGCCTGGTAGTAACTGCTCCTTCACTGCCTCTGTTGCTGTGGGGCGAAAGATTCTGTACAAGAAGGTCTACAGTCAGGGCAGCTCTCTTTGCAGCAAAAGCCGCATCCATCACAGACCGGACCGGACCACTGACAATTCCCGCCTGTTCTCTCAGCATGATCTCTACATCTGCTGTTTCCTCAGGAGCCAGCTCTTTTGCCACCTCCTCTGAAGCACAGACCACATCTGCCTCCTTCATTTTCTCTCTGATAAACGGAAGGTCAAGACTGCATCCGAATTCAAAGGAAAGGTCCATGGAACTGAGACGTTTTACCTCATTTTTGCGATCTGATTCCGAAAGCTTTGGAGCTGCTGCTGCAATATAGGCTTCATAATCTTTCTCCTGACAGTAAATGGTTGCAGGATACATCTTCTTTTCCAGTTCCCCTGCAAGAAACAGCGGGAACAATCCTGAGCCAAAGATCACAGCCTTTTTTTTCTTTCTGATACGAAATACACTGCTCCGTTTTCCAGGTTCCCCATATCGGACAATGGCACGCTCTACTTCACGTATAGATATGCCATCACCCAGCTCACAGAGTCTGCATTTCTCCTCACAGGGTGCAGTACATCCGTTACAGAGGATCATGGGAAATGGTGTAATCTTCTCATAGATCCCCAGAGCTTTCTTAAAATTTCCTTTTGCAGCATAAAACAGCATTTCTTTTGTATCTGCTTTGAAAGGACAGGCTGCAACACAGTACGCCGGCTGTTCATGAACACAGAGGCCGATCATATGATCCATCTCTTCCTTTGACATTCGATTTACGTGATAAACATGAGTGGAACCTCTCTCCTGTATATATGTCATAACCCGATACTCCTTTCATTTCCAAAGGGGAGACAGTCTCCCGTCTCCCCTTATTATATTACATGATAAAATTATACTGAGAATTATTTCTCAAGTTCCTTTAATGCTGCAAGAACCTTTTCCGGACGGGCAGGAACACGTGTGATACGTGCGCCTGTAGCATTGTAGATTGCATTCAGGATTGCAGGATGAGGAGCATCCAGCGGAGCCTCACCACAGCCGGCAGCACCGTAAGGACCGCTTGGACGATATGTTTCATTGAAATGAAGTTCAATATCATCCGGCGCATCATTTGGATACGGAATGCCACAGTTCTTCAGAGAAGTATCATGGTTCAGATCCTCGAAATCTTCTGTAAGAGCAAGACCAATACCCTGTACAAGACCACCGTAGAAGTTGCCTTCTACAAGAAGTCTGTTCATGATCGTACCTACGTCAGCCACACAGGTGAATTTTTCAACTTTAACTTTACCTGTTTCTGTATTAACAGCAACTTCCGGAAGGAAGATCGTGTACATGTAGGTTGCAAACGGATCACCCTGTGCTGTATCCTGATCGATCGGATGATCTGCACAGAAGGTTGTCACCCAGTTACCTTCATATTTTGTTGCAAGACCTTCAGCCACCATCTCATCATAAGTACGGAAGGTTCCGTCTTCTTTTTTCATGGCTGCCACAAGGTTTTCTGCTGCCAGACGACATGCATTACCTGACATAACCTGTGAACGTGATCCACCTGCAGGACCTGCATTAGGACATGTCTTGGTATCATTCATAACAAGTTTGATCTGTTCCGGTCTGATTCCTGCCTGACGAAGTGTTTCATGGGATGATACAAGAACACCCATATCAGCGCCCTGTCCATGATCTTCCCATGCAGCATACATGGTAACTGTTCCATCCGGATTCAGCTCTGCAAATGCGTTTGATGTATCAACACCATCAAGACCACAGCCATATACACCGAGAGATACACCGATACCATATTTGATCTTGCCATCAGAAGCTGCATTCTTTTCAGCCACACGTTTCTTAGCTGCTTCATACAGTGGACGTGCTGTCTTGAACAGATCTTCTTCACAGTATACTTCAGGCGGATAACCTGTAGGGATCGTACTGCCTTCGGATTCTTTGTAACAGTTCATTTCACGGATATCGAATGGGTCGATTCCCATCTTTGCTGCCAGAACATCTATCGCGATCTCAGATCCCATGTAAGACTGCGGAGAACCGTAAGCACGGAATGCGGAACCCCATGCGTGGTTTGTAAATACTGTTGTAGATTTATTACGGATAGAATTGATTCCATAACCTGCACCTGTAAACTGGGAAAGTCTCATTGTAAGCAGGTCACCGAATTCTGAGTATGGACCATGATCCACATAGTTATTGCCCCAGAGTGCAAGAAGCTTACCGTTTTCATCTGCTGCAAGCTTGATATTCATAAATGCAGGAGATCTCTTTCCTGTATATGTAATATTCTGGAACTGATTAAATACCAGAGATACTGGACGTTCAAGAATCTTAACAGCAGCACCGATCAAAGCCTCATTTGTAGGAGAGAACTTGTAACCAAAGGTTCCTCCTGCATGGTTTTGAACAATTCGTAAGTTCTCCATTGGCACACCGATACCATCAGCGATCATAGGCATATGCAGATGGATACCAATGGATTTGGAATGAACAGTTATCATACCGTCTTCGTCAATGTAACCATAACCGCAGTCCGGCTCAAGATGAAGATGAGGCTGACGTGAACAGTAAGATTCTATCTCAACCTGCTGTGAATCCGGAATGCTATCCCAGTCAAAATCAGGGCCCTTGATACAGTTTGTCTCAAAGAAGGCGTTCGGAGTACCGGGATGGATCTCCGCTGCATCCGGTGCGATGGCATCCATTGCATTCATATATGCAGGAAGCTCTTCAATCTCAACTTTAACTGCTTCTGCTGCTGCACGTGCATGCTCTTCTGTATCAGCAGCTACGATGGCAATCGCATCACCAAACTGGAAGATTTTTTCATCGCAGAGTACAGGACGTTCAAAACCGTCTGTCTTGTTGTGTTTTGGAAGCATTACAAGACCATTGATCTTATTAGTTCCGCCTGCTGCCTTAATATCTTTTGCTGTGATAACTCGAACAACACCAGGCATGCTCTCTGCTTCTGCTGTGTCAATGCTGAGGATATTTGCATGAGAAACCTTTGCCTGTGTAAGAGCAAGACGAAGTGTTCCTGAAGGCATCTTTAACGCATCATCCGCACCAAAGTCCCAGGTACCTGTTACCTTCTGTGCTGCTGACGGACGGATATAGTTTGTTCCAACAATAGAATCCTCTGTCTGTTTGAACACAAGGTCTTCCTTTGTCATCTCACCGCGCATAACTGCTGCTGCAGCCATAGTAGCATCGATCAGCGGCTTATAGCCTGTACAACGGCAGAGATTACGCTGTTTGTTAAACCAGTCTCTTACCTCTTCACGGGTAGGGCTTGGATTATTATCCAGAAGCACTTTTGCCGAAATAATAAAGCCCGGTGAACAGAAACCGCACTGTGCACATCCATATGCCATCCACGCAACCTGGATCGGGTGCATATCAGAAAGTGTTCCCACACCCTCAATGGTTGTGATCTCTGCATGATCGGGAACACGGCTCATCTTGTAGATACAGGATCTTGTAACTTTTCCGTTCATAATAACATTACAGGCTCCACAGTGACCTTCACCGCAGCCAATCTTACATCCTGTAAGAAGAAGGTGATCACGGAGCACCTGCGCCAGTGTCTCATCCTTATCAAGAATAAGTATTCTCTCAACACCATTAATCTTCAATGTCTTTTTGATCATGTCCCATTCCTCCTTTTAAAAAAATTCATTTCAATCTTACTGATCTTCAGGCTTATGCGTTCCGCACGGATCATGGTCAGCCCCCCTGCCTGTCAGATCTTTCAGTCTCTCTATTCCTCTGGCGGAATAGAAAACAATGGAAGAGCTGCTCCCGTCCAGATTCTCACCGCTGAGCTTTAAAACATTTGCATTCTCATAATAATCGATGGGAAGCGTCCGGCTGTATACAACCCCTGTACGCTCATCTTTTACCTGTACAGTAACTTCTTTTGCGGTAATCTCAAAAATCTTATCCATAAAAAAGTTCTCCTGTCCACGTTATTTCATATATCCATACTACCATATTTTTGCACAATTATACAAATTACAAATAATTAATAGTTGGCTATTTTATATATTCCAGACAATTTTATTTTGTTTTATTTAAAATTTTAACTATTTTTATTCTTTTATATGTTATAATAATATCAAATTTGTATAATATCATTGAAAGAAGGAGGTATCTGAATGCAGACAGGCGCCCTCATCGTGGCTGCGGGGAAATCATCACGAATGGGAGACTTTAAACCCATGCTTCAGCTTGGCTCCATTTCCATCGCACAGCGCGTGATCAATAATTTCCGGCAGGCCGGAATCTCCAAAGTAGTAGTGGTAACCGGATATCATGCAGATGTTCTGGAATGCCACCTGGCTTCCAATAATGTAGTCTTTCTTCGAAATGAGAACTATGCAAACACTCATATGTTTGATTCTGTCAGAATTGGACTTGAGTATCTGAAAGACAAAGTAGATACGGTACTCTTTACACCTGTTGATGTTCCGCTGTTCACAGCCCAGACAGTCACTCAAATGCTCTCTCTGGGGCGTCCCCTTGTAACTCCGGTCTGTAATGGCAATCCCGGTCATCCCATTCTGATCCGTTCCACACTGATTGATTCCATCTTAAGTGATGACGGAAAATCAGGACTTAAAGGTGCTGTGGATAACTGCGGGGAACCCATGTATTATCTTAATGTAGAGGATCCCGGTATTATTCATGATGCTGATACACCAGAGGATTATGCTGAACTTCTCCGCATACACAACCAGAGCCTGATCCGTTCTGAAATCCATATTCAGCTGGCCCGGGAAAAAGTTTTTTTTGATGAAAAACTCTATTCGCTGCTTACACTGATCCATGAAACAGGATCTGTCCGTGATGCCTGTGAGCGCATGCACATTTCCTATTCTACCAGCTGGAACCTGATCCATACCCTGGAATCACAGCTTCATGAACCTCTGATCATCAGAAGCCAGGGCGGTACAAGGGGAAGCCATAGCGAACTGACACCATACGGCGAAGAATTTCTGAAACGATATGCCCGTTTTTCAGAAGAAACACGTTCCTGTTCAAAAGAAATATTTGAAGAATGTTTCGGAGGATTTTTAAATGCGTAACCTTTATCTGGTCCGGCATGGAAAACCACAGTATCCGGATGAACATTCTTACTGTGTGGGACAGACAGATTTCTCTCTATCCATGCTTGGACATCTGCAGGCAGTCCTTCTTAACGAAGAATTGTCCGATAAAATATCAGGGATATACTGCAGTCCTTTGTTAAGAGCTGTTGAGACAGCAGGCCATATGGCACCTGAGCTTCCACATATAATTGTTTCTGATCTGTCAGAACGAAATCTGGGAGAATGGGATGGCCTTTCTTTTGATGAAATACGCCAGAGATGGCCGGACATTTATAAAGCGCGTGGGAATAACCCTGATCATCCGATCCCGGGAGCAGAAACTCCTGCTGCATCTGGTTTTCGCTTTTCGCAGGCAGTTCATAAGATTCTTTGCGCTTCTGAAGGTGATATTGCAGTGGTAACTCATACAGATGTAATCTCTTCTTATTTATATGCATTACATTCTGATATGTACAGCAGGCAGCGGTTTCGTCTGCCCTGCGGCTCTTACTATCATCTGGAAGTGAATGAAAAAAATAATATTTCTTTCTCTGATCCCAGTTATATACTGCCTCATCCTGAATTAAATGACGGACTATGTCTCAGGCTTCGCAATGCTGTTTCTCTGCCCCGTCATGTACAAGCTCACAGTGATGCTGTTACTGAACTTGCCTGTTGTTTATGCAATATGCTGGAATCCAATGGTTATATCTTTGATCAGAAGCTTGTTCGCTCCGGTGCACTTCTGCATGATATTGCCAGACTTCAGAGGCATCACGCGAAAACAGGCGGTGAACTTTTCTTACAGTTAGGTTATCCTGAGATCAGCCAGATTATTTCACAGCACCATGGTCTGCTGGAAACTAAGCTGAATGAAGCAGCTATTGTATTTCTGGCTGATAAACTGATTCAGGAAACACAGCGTGTAACCATAGAAAAAAGATTTGCCGACAGCATGAGTAAATGCAAAAGTCCGGAAGCCCGCAAAGCTCATGAGCAACAGTTAGAGCAAGCCCGCAAACTGCAGGACATGATACAGTCACTCTGCCATATCACGCTCTAGTCCAGGCAGACATACACAACCGGAGCAGAAAAATCACTTAATTTAGTCAGGAGGTATTTTATTATATGAGAACATTATTTCAGACAATAAAACAACAATTCCTGGAGGGAAACGATCTTGTACTTGTTTCCGTTACAGCATCCTCAGGGTCTACACCAAGAGGTGCCGGTTCCCGCATGCTGGTCGGAAAAAACGGCAGAATTTCCGGAACCATCGGAGGTGGAGCTGTAGAATATCGTGCTGAATGTATGGCATTGGATATTCTTGAAAAAAAGGAATCCTGCGAGCATGAATTCCGGCTGAATCATAAAGATGTTGAAAATATTGGTATGATCTGTGGTGGTGATGTTACGGCCTTTTTCCAGTATCTTGATCATAACGATCCTATTATTATGGAAATCGCGGAAACTGCGGAAAAATTCTACGAAGAGCGAAAAGATTTCTGGCTGATCTGCGATCTTCTCACCACCTCCGATGTGAGCCTCTATAGTCCTGCATGCGGTCTCATCGGAACTGCCAATGTTCCTTCTTCTGTATTATCTTCTTTATCTGCAAAGCCACACCGATATCACAGTGAAGATTATGATCTGTTTTCTGAACAGATTGGAACCTCAGGAACTGTCTATGTATTCGGCGGCGGACATGTCTCACAAAAGCTTGTCCCAATCCTTGCAAGCGTTGATTTTCGCTGTGTTGTCCTGGATGACCGGCCGGAATTTACAGATCCTGCTCTTTTCCCAGGAGCAGTTGAAACAATACTTTGTGATTTCAACCATCTGGAACAGTATGTTTCTATCACAGCTGCTGATTATTGCTGCGTCATGACACGTGGACATTCCTATGATACCATTGTACAGGCACAGCTTCTCGCTACACCTGCATGTTATATAGGCGTCATTGGAAGCCGTGCAAAAAAAGCTGCTGTATTTCGCCGTCTGATTGAAGAATACAACATTAATGAACAAGATTTAAACCGTATCATCTCACCTATAGGACTGGAGATCAAAGCAGAAACACCGGCTGAAATCGCCATCTCCATCACAGGACAGATGATCCAGGTTCGCGCTGACAGAAAGGCTACATCAAAATGATGGCAAAATCAGTATATAAAACTGTAATATTTGGTGCCGGACAAATTGGACAAATGACCGCAAGACTTCTCAGCAGTCCCTGTCAGCTCCTGTGCTTTGCTGATAATGACCCCCATAAACACGGATCATATATTGGAAATATTCCAGTCTGTTCTCCGGATACTGCAGCAGCACTTCTCCCGGATCTGGTCATCCTGGGAGTTCTGGATGAAGAACGGCGTAATTCTATGATAAAACAGATGGAAAACCTGGGTTATCACGGACCTTTTCGTGATCCCTCCGTCCTTCGCATGTTTGACGCACGGGTTGCTGTTATGCGTCTTTTATCTGAGCAGATCTATCAATTGGATATTCCGGGAAATGTTGCAGAACTAGGTGTTTTTCGAGGTGAATTTTCTTCCCTGATCAGTGCAGCCTTTCCAGACCGAAAAATCCATCTTTTTGATACTTTTGAGGGCTTTTCAGAAAAGGATATCACAATAGAAGCCTCCGGTAATCTGTCCCGTGCCAAAACAGGTGATTTTTCTTCTACTGATATTGACTCTGTTCTTCATGTTATGCCTGATCCTACACGTACTGTGATCCACAAAGGATGGTTTCCGGATACCTTTTCCGATGTCACAGATGAAACTTTTTGTTTTGTATCTCTGGACGCAGATCTCTATGCTCCAACTGCAGCCGCACTTCCTCTGTTCTATGAACGTCTGGCCACCGGAGGAGTTCTCCTGATCCACGATGTGTACAGTACACAGTTTTCCGGATGTCGAAAAGCGGTCGGGGAATTCTGTCTGAAAAACCATCTGTTTGCAGATCCTGTATGCGATCTGCATGGAAGCGCAATGATCCGAAAATTATAAAAAGAAACGCCGGAACCGGTATTTACCGGAACCAGCGTTTCTTTTTCATTTATTTATTGTATAGCCCTTTTCCACGTCCATGCCTAACCTTTATAAAGTTCCTTTCAGAACATTTTCCAACTGTTCATCGGACAGATCAACATGATAAAAAAGATCGAAAAATTTATGTATTTCTTCATTGATATCACATTTAATATATTCCGGATAAATCAATGCTGAGAACCATCGCATACCGATCAGACGATTTGGTCCTGCCGGACGATCCACCCAGCTAAACGGTGCATTCGGAGTTCCATAAACCTTTTGGTCCTGTACTGCTTTTAATGAAGCATAATCAGGATTGCTCAGGATATCTTCTGCTGCAGAACTTCCGCTTTTATCTGCCTTTGGTTCACCATTTACAACAATCACATCCGGATCCCATGCAAGAAGCTGTTCTGCTGAAATCTGAACACGAGATCCATCTCCCAATTCCAGATCTGCAACATTGACTGCATTGATGGCATCAAGAATCTGTGCATGCTGGGATCCCCTGGGTGCAGTTTCCAGTGAATCCTCTCCATTACCGAAGTATACACTGACTTTCTTTTCTTCTGGAATATCTGAAAGTGCATTAATATCAGTAAATACCTGCTCCGCATACTGAGCAAGCTCTTCTGCATGATCTTCTACGCCAAGAAGTTCGCCCATAAAACGAAAAGCTTCCGCAGAATTATTAAGCTCATTGTCTACTGCAACAACCGGAATTCCAAGGCTTTCTGATAACGCATCGCAATCAGAAACCATTGTATCATTAATCTTTCCACTATTAATAGCAATTGTAGGATTGGCAGCAATTACTGCTTCATAATTGACAGCATCACCCATTCCAAAATTAGGAAGATCCTGATATTTGTCCAGAATAATAGATTTCTCAACATCATTCAGTTCATAATTCCACCCAAGAAGCTTATCCGGTGCAACCATATACAGAAAAATTGCAGCTACCGGACCTGCTGAAAAAACAGATTCAATATTTTCTGCTGCAGGGACCGTTACTTTTCTTCCTGCCATGTCTGTGATCTCACGGGTTTCAGCAGTTTCCTGCGTGGCATCCTGCTCCCCACTCTGCGCCGGCTCTTCAGTAGCAGCCTTCGTTTCAGAATATCCTGTTAAAAGACTGACTGACATCACCAGACATATAAGCAGAGCTAAAAGTTGTCTGTGCTTTTTCATAAACTTTCTCCTTTCTTTTCTCCGCATTACTCATAATTGACGCTTATTGAAATTGACTATACAATTTCCAAGTATTATAATGTATATGCGAATAGTTTTTAAAAACAATTCGCTTTTTCTGAGTATAACACCGTAAATTTGATCAGTCAAGTTACAAGGATGAATGATTATGAATCTGACAGCTAATGAAAAAAAAGCAGCTACTGCCCGGCAAAGACGATATGTTCTGCTGTTGGCGGTTATGCTGGTACTTTTGTTTATCATTATAGTACTCTCATTCTGGGTGGGATATTATCCGCTTACACCAATGCAGGTACTAAATGCATTTTTATCAAAATTTGGTTTTAAAGGAGATATTTTACCCCAGGCAGTTACCATATTCTGGAATATCCGTCTGCCCCGTATTCTGTCTGCTTTATTTATTGGTGCTTCCCTCTCGGTAGCAGGTGCAACCTATCAGGGAATGTTTCGCAATCCACTGGTATCTCCGGATATCCTTGGAGTTTCTTCCGGTGCAAGTCTCGGAGCTGCTTTTGCAATTTTAAACGGAGCTTCCAACTGGATGATTCAGCTTTCTGCTTTTGCAGGTGGTGTGGCCGCAGTAGCCGCATCCTATCTTATCAGCCGAAAATCCGCACATTCCCAGACCCTCAGTCTTGTTCTGACCGGAACTATGATCATGTCACTCTGCAATGCCGGTGTCACAATGATCAAATATGTCGCAGACCCCAATGATGTTCTCCAGCAAATTACTTTCTGGCTTATGGGCAGCTTAACCAAAACCACAACCAAATCCTTTTGCTGGAGTGTTCTTCCAATGATCATTGGATTAAGTCTGATTTTTATTTTTCGATGGCAGATCAATCTGCTGACTTTGGATGAAGAAGAAGCCAAAAGTTTAGGAATCAATGTGCGTAAATATCGTCTGATTTTTATAGTCGCTTCCACATTACTCAGCGCCGCTGCTGTCTGTCTTGGAGGATTGATCGGATGGGTCGGGCTGATGATCCCCCATCTGGCACGTGCACTGGTTGGCGTTGATTACAGAAGGCTGATACCTGCAAGTGCGATCCTTGGCGGCGGATATCTGATACTTGTTGATGATATTTCCCGTTCCCTTTTGTCCATGGAACTTCCACTTGGCGTTGTCACAAGTATCATGGGCGTCCCCTTCTTTATCTATCTTATCATCAAACGAAAGGAGCGCGCGTAATTATATGCTTCTGGAAATTGAAAATGTTTTTGGCGGTTACGGCAATGGTGATATTTTAAAGGGTATCAGCTGCAGCGCAGACTATGGTGATGTGCTTTGTCTGCTTGGCCCTAATGGTTGTGGAAAGACCACTCTGTTCCGCATGATATTAGGTTCCCTTCCTGTTTCTAATGGAAAAATAAAGATAGCCGGAAAAAATATTAGTGACTTTACAACCAAAACACTGGCAAATATGATTGCATATATTCCCCAATATCATTCCCCTGTATTTGCCTATACAGTTCTTGATATGGTAATTATGGGGCGTGCTTCTCATTTCTCCGCATTTGAAACCCCAAAAGAGCCTGATCAGGAAGCAGCTTTTGCCGCCTTGGAGAAAGTAAATGCCCTGCCTCTTGCCAACAGGAAATATACTTCCTTAAGCGGAGGACAAAGGCAATTGGTTTTAATTGCCCGTGCAATCTGTCAGTCTGCAAAAATCTTCATCATGGACGAGCCAGCCGCCAATCTGGATTATGCAAATCATCAGCTTCTCATGGAAGTAATTTCAGGACTGGCCAATCAGGGCTATTGCATTATTATGTCAACACATAGTCCTGAGCATCCCTTTTCCGTGGGAAACAAAGTTCTTCTCATGAAATCCGGAAAGGTTATGGGATTCGGCTCTCCCAAAGAAATCATTACATCTGAAACCTTACAATCTGTTTACGATATTGAAATGGATGTAATAACTACACACGACCGCTATGGCCGTGAACGAACTATCTGTTTACCAGTAAACAGCTCAGCCAAAACAGTTCATGAGAAATGATACATGGACTCTATATTGGATTATTTTATTTCTCTGCAGGAATCTGAGCCTGCAGAATTACCTGAGCGGGCTATAGAAAGATGGAATAAACGTGCAGACTTTTGGGAAGACGCACGCAAAAAGAAAGAAAAAGGTGATGAACGTGTCATCAGCGCAATAAACTACCTGGATTCCAAAGGACTTCTTGAAAAAAATTATGATGTCGCAGATATTGGATGCGGTCCCGGACGGTTTGCTGCTGCATTTGCCAAATATGTACACAAAGTAGTGGGGCTGGATATTTCTGATAAAATGGTTAAACACGGAATGGAACATATACAAAATGAAGGCTTAAATAACGCTATACTCTATACATGTAATTTTCAGACATTAGATATTGATAAATCGGGGTATAAGCATGCATTTGATTTGGTATTCAGTTCCATGACACCTGCAATCCACAATATGGACGAACTGATAAAATCTATGGAAATGAGCAGGGCATGGTGCTGTAATATCACGCATCTTGACAGACGAAATTCACTCAGGAAACAGATCTTACAGGAAGTATTTGGCAAACAAACAGCACCCCAATGGAATGGGCGATGGTTTTTCTCTCTTTTCAATATATTATTTCTGCTTGGATATAATCCTGAAACAAGCTATGAAAAACTCCATCGTGAAACCTGGGTAACTCCGGATGAACAATATATTGATTTCCTCATGGAGCACATGCTTCCTTCTGAAGAACATACACAGGAAAACGCAAATAAAATCATGCAATGGATTCAATCTCACTTAAACAAAGATGGGCAGATCAAGGAAATAACTGATTCCACTTATGGAAGAATTCTCTGGGATGTTCGAAACAAAACAATACGACCTGACTATAGAACTATTATAAAATGAAATGGGACTTTACTATGACTCAACATATATTTTTAACTGGTAAAAAACACATTGGAAAATCTACATTGATCCAAAAGATATTAGACGATTATAAGAAAACCGCTGATGGATTCCTGACTGTCCGCACAAAAAACTATCTGAAGGATCAGTATTCAGTTCATATGTACCATCTAAAAGAGAAGGAGCTCCCAAACGAATCTAATCTTTTGTTTTTATGCGGAAAAACAGATGAACACACTGCTGATACCTTTGATCGCCTTGGATGCAATATTCTTTCCATGTGTTCTGACTGCTCTTTAATTGTTATGGATGAACTTGGTCCACATGAAGCAGACGTTGCTTTATTTCGTAAAAAAATCTTAAACCTTTTGGATGGGCAGACTCCCATTTTAGGGGTATTACAGGAACCTGCAGAATCTTTCTGGCCTGAAATTGTAAATCACCCAAAGGTTGAAATCATTACAATTTCTGAAGACAATCGGAATGACAGAGCTTTACTCAATTACATTCAATGTAAAATTTCTTCTCATTAATGATTACTCCAGGGGCTATGCCATCGGAACTAACCAAAGGGTCAAGTAGCCTTGTCAAGTAAAAAAATAACCGCTAGAAGCCTTGATTTCTAGCGGTTCTACGTGCGTTAGAGGTTGCTGCGTGCCAGTGGCACGCGTTTAGCAACGACCGGAGCGAAGCGTAGATCGAACCCGTTCGAGTCCGACCCGGACTCGAATAAAAAATAAGACAGTGCATATACACTGTCTTATTTTTTATTAGCGTGCGTTAGAGGATTCGAACCCCCGACCTTTTGGTCCGTAGCCAAACGCTCTATCCAGCTGAGCTAAACGCACATCCTTGTGAAGTTCTTATCTCGTGTCCCTCACAACAATGAGTATTCTACTCTATACTGGAGCATTTGTCAACACTTTTTTTGAATTTTTTATTTTTTTCTTTTGATTCGCAAAATTATAACAATTTACAACTATTCTGTAATGATATCAGTACACAGGTACACCAAAATACCATCGCAGTCCTGTTTTCATTAATTCCGCCGCAAAGCCTCGATCGGGCTCAGTTTTGCTGCTTTCTTCGCAGGATAAATTCCAAAGAATACTCCTACTGCACAGGAAAACAAAGTCGCCGCCATAATTGTACTCAGACTGATTCCCGGAGTGATGGACATTCCCATACTGCTGCTTATGATTGAACAGATCACATATCCGCCAATCACACCCAGAACAATTCCTATCACCCCTCCAATCACCGTCAGAATTGCCGCCTCTGCCAGAAACTGCATCATAATAGAAGAGGTTTTCGCTCCCAGTGACTTACGGATACCAATCTCTCTGGTACGTTCTGTTACGGAAACCAGCATAATATTCATAACGCCGATACCGCCAACCAGAAGGGAAATTCCCGCCACAAAGGAGATAAAAGCAGTCACCATATCCAGCATCTGATTCATAGAGCTCATAATATCCTGAAAGCTCTGTACCTGAAAGTAATCTTTTCCTGCACACTGATGTCTTTTTTCCATCAGTTTTACCACTTTGTCAGCAACATCCTGACTGTTTAAGCTCTTATCTGCCTGCATTGTTACTGAGAAAAAGTAATCGGATACACCGGTGAATTCATTCATTGTAGTATAGGGAACATTAATAGTCACCGGCATTCCCTCATAAGTATAACTGACAAAGGTTCCATTTTCTTTCTGGGTTGTCACCCCGCAGATACGAAGACTTTTGGTCAGTCCATAACAATTGACATCTACAGTCATTCCAACCACATCATCTGTGCCAAAGAGTCTTTTTGCATCTGCATCGGAAAGCACACAGACATTTTTGGCTTCCTGAACTTCATTTTCCCCGAAATATACTCCATGCTTCATGGTGGCATTATTTAACAGCTTTGCATCCGGTCCCTCACCCGTCAGCATAAGAGAAAAATTTCCCTTACCTGTGGTAGTTTCTCCACTGAATGAATCCGAAACATTTACTCCTTCTATACCGTCTACCGCCCGGATTGCTTCCACATCATCCGCAGTGATCCACTCCTCATCTGTCTGTGCCTCATCGCTGACACTGATGGCAATCTGCCCGCCGCCGATATCATCAATTTCACTGTTCATCTGGTTCTTGGTTCCTTCACCCACAGATACAATGGCAATTACAGAAGCAATGCCAATGATAATGCCAAGCATAGTCAGAAAAGAACGTCCCTTATTTGCCATAATGTTATGGACTGCCATCTTGATATATTCATACAGATTACTCATCGGCATCCTCTCCTGTCTGTTCAGGAACTGCCTGTACTTCCATTCCCTCTGTGTAATCACCCAGATCTGCGATTACTTCTTCTCCTTCTTTGATTCCGTCCGTAATTTCCACATAATCCTCTGAGCTGATTCCTGTGGTAATATTTCTCTTTGTCACCAGTCCATCTTCTATCACATAGCAGAAGGAGCCTTCTTTTCCGATATTGACCACTTCCACAGGAAGAGTCACCACATTTTTCGCAGAAGCCGCATAAATCTTAACCTTTGCATCTACTCCCAGGAAAATATCTTCATCCGGATTATCAATGCTTACTGTTGCTGAAATGACCGGCGTTCCTTTTTCATTCTGCACCGCAATATGACTCATTTTTGTTACAGTACCCTGATAAGTATTATCCCCCAAGGTAATCTCAACAGACTGCCCCTCTTTCACTGTATTATAATCATATTTAGAGAGAGTCACATCCACACTTGCCTTGTCTGTATTCTCAATAGTAAACAGTTCCATACCCTGAGTAACTGCTGCTCCCTGCTTAATATCTGCCTTGGATATGATTCCGTTAAATTCTGCGGTGATTCCTTTCTTTCCTTCCTTCACCAGCTCCTCGGCTGATTTTGCGTCCAGTTCGGAAAGATTATCCGTTACTTTCAGTTTCTCTTTTTCTTCTTTTGTCAGGCTTGTGGAATCTGCCTCTGCGATAGCTTTCTCAGAAGCCAGATCTGACTGAAGCTCTGCAAGTTCATCGCTTGCTGTCTCAAGCGCACTTTCCAGAGCAGAAGTATCCGCAGTTACTGTCCCGCCATCACTTCCACTGTAATCATATCCGGAGGAGGAAGAATCTTCCCCATCACTGTCATCTGCATCTGAACCGTCTGAAATTCCCCATGAGTAATCTGGACTGCTTTCTGTGAAATCAGAAAGTACCGGCATTTTCGGTGTCTGCTGCTTAAGATCATTATAAGTCTGCTGTGCCTGCTGCATTGCGAGCTGTGCCTGTGTTCTTGCAGCCTCCGCATTATCCAGAGCCTGTGTATTCTCATCTGAAGGGTCTGCCTGCCATGTTGCAAATGCCATCTGATATGTGGTGTCTGCCTGATTATAATCGCTTTGTGCCTGATTATACTGTGCATTCAGATCTGAGAGCTGCTGCTGGTACTGCGGAAGAGTCTCCGTCTTGTATGTATAAAGTGCGGCCTGATATTTACTCTGGATTTCCTCCTGTTTCTTTGCCTCTGCCTGGGCTTTTGCCTGAGCTTCCTGCTGCTGTGCCTGAGCCTGAGCTGCTGCCTGTGCGGATGCCTGAGCTGCCGCTTCACGCTGTGCCGCTGCTGCTGCCGCTGAAATCTGTGATTTCAGAGACGAGACATAAGCTTTTTTATCCTTTATTTTCTTCTCAAGCTCCTGAACATTCTTTTTGGCATCCTTCTGCTTCTTCTCTGCTTTGTAAGATTTATTTCTTGTATCCTTTGTATCATACTTTGTTGATTTCAGATTCAGTTCTGCTTTCCGATTATCTTTCTCCAGATCCTCTGTATTAAACTCGATCAGTTTTGTTCCCTTTTTCACCACATCTCCCTGGGCAAAAGAAACCGTTTTCAGCTCTGCATTTACAGGAGAATAATAGGTCTTCTCCTCTTCACTTCCCACTGTTCCTGTAGCATCTACAATTTCCTCAACATCACCCTTCTCTGCAATTACCACCTGAACCTGCGGGATCTGATTTTCTGTGGAATTCCTCTGACCTGCTACTGTAACTCCGCCGGCAACAACGAGAACAGCAGCTGCTCCAATAATAATTTTCTTTTTACTTTTCTTTTTTTTCATAATATTTGTCTCCTTGTAACCGGGTTTATGCATCCAGCTGATTTTTTATGTATTCTTCTTTCCCATAGTTTTTATTGATAAAATCTGACTCTATCTTTCCATCCATAATTCTGACTACACGCCTTGCCTGAGCAGCAATCCCATTATCATGTGTGATCAATATGACCGTTTTTCCCTGCTCGTGCATACTTTTAAGAATCTGAAGAATCTCCTTACTGGATGCAGAATCCAGATTTCCTGTAGGTTCATCTGCCAGGATCACCGGTGGCTGGGCCGCGATTGCTCTTGCAATAGCCACCCTCTGCTGCTGTCCTCCTGACATTTCATTTGGTCTGTGATCCATACGTTTCTCAAGCCCTACCATGGTCAGTGACTCTACTGCCAGCTTATGTCTCGTTTTTCTGTCTACCCCTCTGTAAACCAGCGGTAGTTCCACATTTTCAATTGCAGTCAGATTTGAGATCAGATTAAATCCCTGAAAAATAAATCCGATCTCCCGGTTTCTGACTTCTGAGAGTTCATTGTCTTCCATTGTGGACACATCAGTTCCATTCAGAAAATATTCGCCGGATGTAGGCACATCCAGACAACCCAGCATATTCATAAATGTAGACTTTCCTGAACCTGACTGTCCGATAATAGCAACAAACTCACCCTTATTAATTTCCAGATTAATATGATCCAGCGCCCGTACTTCATTCTCGCCGGGATTATATATTTTACACAAATCTTTTACTCTGATCAGCGCTTCCTCCATCTTTCCCTCCCGTCTATTAAATATCCTGCTCCAATCCAGATCTTACAGAATCGCAACCTGTCTTTCGTAAGATATCAGAAATACCTTTTACAATCATAACCTCACTTATATGTTAAAAGGGCAGCGCTTCAGTTTTCCAAAAGCTCTGCCCTTATCTGCGGAATCTGCAAGTCTCTGTTATCAGAAACGATACAGCTTCCACGATTTCTTCATATTTTCATTCCGCATCTGCCTGACTTTTTATGCTTCCAGCAGAAATGCCTTATATGCTTTCTTAGCTTCGTAAATATCTGCCTTACTTGTCACTTCCCATGGTGCATGCATACTGAGCACTGCCACACCGCTGTCAATGACTTCCATTCCATAAAGTGCTGCGATATAAGCGATTGTTCCGCCTCCGCCTACATCAACTTTACCAAGCTCAGCTGTCTGGAACGCAACTTCATGGCTGTCAAAAATATTTCTGACTCTTGCCACATATTCTGCATTTGCATCATTCGAGCCGGATTTACCTCTTGCTCCGGTAAATTTATTTAATACGATACCTCTTCCAAGATAAGCTGCATTCTTTTTCTCAAATGCCTCCCCATAAGCCGGATCATAGCCTGCACTTACATCAGAGGAAAGCATACTGGAATTCTTCAGAGTTCTTCTCAATCTCAGATCACTGTAGCATCCCATTGCATCCAGAAGTTCAGCCACTGCGTTCTCAAAGAAACGTGACTGCATACCGGTTGCACCTACGCTTCCAATCTCTTCTTTATCAGTAAACAGACAGCAGGAAGTGTGTTTCGGGGTGTCCATCCCAAGCATTGCAAGCAGAGAAGTATATGCGCACACTCTGTCATCCTGTCCATAAGCAGCGATCATACTTCTGTCCAGACCACACTCTCTTGCCTTTCCTGCCGGTACGATCTCCAGCTCTGCAGAAAGAAAATCTTCCTCTTCCATATCATACTTCTCTTTAAGGATATTCAGTACATTCTGTTTTACTGCCTCTTTCTTCTTATCATCTTCCAGGTCTTTCAGTGGTCTGCTGCCGATCAGGATGTCCAGATTCTCTCCCTCGATCACTTCTGCCGCTTTTTTCTGCATCTGCTTTCCTGCAAGATGGATCAGAAGGTCTGTGATATATACGATCGGATCATCCTCATCCTCACCGATATTTACTTCTGCTGTACTTCCGTCTTTCTTTACCACTACGCCATGGATTGCCAGGGGAAGAGTCACCCACTGGTATTTCTTAACACCGCCATAATAATGGGTATCCAGATATGCAAGATCCGTATCCTCATATAATGGATTCTGTTTGACATCAAGACGTGGAGAATCAATGTGTGCTCCCAGAATATTCATTCCCTCAGAAATATCATCCTGTCCGATATGAAACAGTGCAATGATCTTCTTCATTCCGACTGTATAAACTTTATCTCCTGCTTTCAGTTTCTCACCCTTCGCAGTCTTCTCTTCCAGAGATTCATAACCTGCTGCCCGTGCTTCTCTGATGATCTGCGTCACACATTCACGCTCTGTTTTTCCCACATTAAGAAAATTGCGATACGCTTTTGCAACCTGCTCCAGTTCTTTTTCTTCTGCTTCTGTATAAGAAAGCCATGCATTTCTACGTTCCATTTACTGTTCCGCCTTTCTTTATGACTGTCATTCATAGTATTGCTTTGATAACGGTAACTATTCATCAGTTCGCTATTATGTAATGGTATTGAACAATTACCTGTTTTTCATTATAAAACATCCTCTGAAAATTTTCCATATGATTAATATTTATTTGTCAGTGGACATTATGATTCATTTCCGCTATAGTTGATGACAGGTTAATGTTTCTCCTCTCAAATTCATTATTTGCGAGGATTATTATAAAAATATCTGCAATACCAGGAGGTTCTGTCATGAAAAATTCAGAGGAACTGCGTCAGCAGCTTCGTTCCATAAACCGCAAAAGTTATCCGGCATATAAAGGGCTGAAGAGTCTGTATCATTTTGGAAATTATATTCTGTCCATCGACCATGTGCAGGGAGATCCTTTTGCTTCTCCCTCTCATGTCAGCATTCAGATTTCACACAGAGATGCCGGATTTCCCGTCGAATATTATAAAGATACGCTTACCGGGACTACTCTTTGCGACTATCTTACACGTCAGTTTGAAAAACAGGTCAGTCAGTACAGCTTTCGTGCAAAAGGCTCCGGCAAAAGCGGCCTGCTCACTGTCAGTCATTGTGGTCAGGAGATTCTTTCCCGGACAGCCTGTGAAATAACAGAAAAAGGCATAACCGCCCGCTTTTTTGTGGGCTTCCCTGCTAATGGCCGCACGATCAATGCCACTGAACTGGAGAAAATCCTTTTTGATTTTCTGCCTGTATGCATTCAAAAATCCTTTTTCTATTCCAGCCTTAATGCAAAGGAATTACAGAATTATATCGAGCTTGCAGAGGATCAGGAATTTATCCGTCAGACGCTGCCCGCAAAAAATCTCTGCGCATTCATAGCCGACGGCTCCATCCTCCCAAGAGAAAGCGGTATTTCCTCCCGCCCTATGAAAGCTTCCGTTCCCTTTACTTCTCCGGACAGTCTGCGCATTTCCATAAATCTTCCCCATAAAGGAAAAATCACAGGCATGGGGATTCCAAAGGGAATCACTCTGATCGTAGGCGGTGGATATCATGGCAAATCCACGCTTCTGAATGCACTTGAACTTGGTGTATACAATCATATCCCCGGAGATGGACGTGAATACGTGATCACAGATGCAACGGCTGTCAAACTGCGTTCAGAAGATGGCCGTTTTATCAAGGATGTGGATATTTCCATGTTTATAAATGATCTTCCAAACAAGAAAGATACCCGCTGTTTCTCTACACTGGATGCCAGTGGAAGCACTTCACAGGCAGCCGGTATCGCAGAAAGCATGGAAGCCGGAAGCCACCTTTTTCTTCTTGACGAAGACACCTCCGCAACTAACTTCATGGTTCGTGATGCTTTCATGCAGCAGGTTATTCAGCGTGAGAAAGAGCCGATCACTCCGTTTCTGGAGCGTGCAGAGGATCTTTATAAAAAAGCAGGGATTTCTACAATTCTTGTTGCCGGAAGTTCCGGAGCATTCTTTCATATTGCAGATACAATTATCCAGATGGACAATTACGTTCCAAAAGATATTACAGCTTCTGTCAAAAAATTATGCAGCCAATATCCTCTGCCTGCTGTTTCAGTTACTGATTTTCAACTTCCGCACAGCCATCGCATTGTGAACAGGCCTGCCGAATCTTCTAAGCACCTTAGACATAACAGCTGTGGAAATCATTTCGATTCCGGTGCCGCAAAACCCGAGCGCCTGAAAACCAGAATCTCCGGAACAGATGGTTTCTCTCTCGGCAGACAGGAGATTGATCTTCGCTATACAGAACAGCTTATCGACACAGAACAGACCGCTGCCTTAAGTCTCCTGCTGAAATATGCAGTTGAACATCTGGCAGACGGCAGACGTACCCTGCCTGAGATTGTGCAGTTTCTCTGGAAAAACCTCTCTTTACGTGGTCTGTCCTTCTTTACAGAGAATCAAAAAATTTCCTGCGGTTACGCTATCCCCCGTATCCAGGAAATTTATGCCTGTCTTAATCGTTACAGAGGTTTATAAGAAAGAATCCTGCTTCAGTGACATAATAAAATCACCGCTTCTCCGTCGATCTTGTCGGTTAAGCGGTGATTCACGTTCATTTTACACTTTTTAGGGAAAGGAAAGATTTTCTCTTAAGGTACGTCATTTCCTTAAGATGTAAATATCATAACCTATAAATGTGAGAGAAATTTGTCTAATTTCTAATATAATTATAAAATTTATACACAAGTTATAACTTTTTGTAAGTTTATGTCAAAATCCAATGTGGTCCTGGCAGCTGTGGTTCAGCTTTCCCGGACACACACAATAAAAAACAAAAACACCGCCCCTATCGGTTTACTCTTCCGCTTCCGTCACTGTTCATGAGTGTCAATACTTCTTCTTCTGAAATATAATTGAGATCTCCCGGTATTGTATGTTTGATGGCGGCCGCTGCAAGGGCAAATTCCAGAGCCCGTTCCGGTCCCATATGTCTTAAAATTCCGTGCAGGAATCCTGCCGCAAAAGAATCTCCCCCACCGACACGGTCTATAATATGCAGATTATATTCACTTCCCTGATAAAGTCCAGAGCTACTGCATACAGCGCCTGACCAACCATTATCCGAAGCACTGATGCTTTTTCTAAGTGTTGTGATAAGGTAAATAAAGCCATATCTCTTTCTTACATTTTCCATATGCTTTTCATCTACACAAATACTGTAGTCTCCATCAATAAAATCCGTATCTTTTTCTGCATATCCCAGGCACTTTGCAGCATCTCTTGTATTTCCGAAGCAGATGTCCACATATGACATCAAATCTGAAAGTAGTTTCTGCTTTCCAGTTATATCTTCTGTCCATAATTTTGTGCGGTAGTTTAAGTCAAACGATGTTGTCACACCGTGTTCCTTCGCCTTTTGCAAAGCAATCCTGGTAAGTCTTGCTGTCTCTTCACTTAGCACCGGCGTAATTCCGGATACATGAAAGAGATCTACACCATCGAAGATCTGATCAAAGTCAAATTCTTCTGCTGATGCCTGAGTAATAGACGAATCAGCTCTGTCATAGACAACATTAGAAGGACGTACAGATGCCCCGTTTTCCAGGAAGTAAACCCCAAGCCTTTTCCCGCCCCGTGCAATATACCGGCAATCTACACCTGTTTTTTTTAAAGTTGCAATGGCTGCCTCTCCAATTGCGTTAGAAGGAATTTTGGAGATATATGTCACATCATGACCTAATTGGGCTAGAGAGACAGCCACATTGGCCTCGGCACCACCATAATTTATTTCAAACTCCGAAGCCTGCGCAAAACGCTGATAGCCTGGAGGTGATAATCTGAGCATTATCTCGCCCATTGTAACAACCTTAGCCATTACTTCACCTCCCTGGCAGAATAAACCAGCGAAACTGCTTCTTTGGTCAGTTCTGTAATCTGATCAAAATCACCCCTTGCCACAAGATTTCCTTTTACCATCCAGCTTCCTCCACATGCAAGTATTTTGTCATATTGAAGATACGGTACAATATTTTCAGGATTGATTCCGCCAGTTGGCATAAACCTCAATGTCGTATATGGCGCTGCTACTGCTTTTATCATATCAAGTCCTCCAGATGGTTCTGCCGGGAAGAACTTGACAACTTCAAGTCCCATCGCAATTGCCTGTTCCATTTCACTTGGTGTGACGACACCCGGAGTGATCGGAATCTCATGATCGATACAATATTTCACAACAACAGGATTGAATCCCGGACTTACAATAAATTGCGCTCCAGCCTTCACCGCACGGTCAACCTGTTCTACTGTCAGAACAGTTCCAGCTCCTACGACCATCTCCGGAAACTTTTCCGACATGATACGAATAGATTCTTCGGCGGCAGCTGTGCGGAACGTCACCTCCGCACATGCCAGTCCACCATCGCACAGAGCTTTCGCCAGCAAAGCAGCATCTTTGTCATCCTCAAGCACAACCACCGGCACAATTCCAAATTGCTCTAATTTTTTCAGTATTTTATTCATTTCATAGCTCCTTAGTCAAGCGAAATAAGAGATTTCATAACGGAATAGCTTCCTTCTTTCCGAATCTGATCCAGATATCCGCAAACTGCTGATTCAAATCCTTCAATTTCTGTAAGATCTTCTCCCCAGAATTCTGTATTCTTGCATACTGCGTGTACCATCTTCTCTGTTGAGTCTTCTCTGTGTTCGTAATAGAATTGAAGTACTTCTCTGTCATCCTTTACAGTGTATGTATTTCCTTCTCTCTCTGCGATAAGACCCTCTTCTGTCAGCGTATGTCCGCTGAAGAATGCAATGTAGAATGCAAAGGAAGCCGTAATGCATTTTGGAAGTGTACCTTTTCGCTTTACATATTCCTTCAGAGACGGCATAACCCTTGCTTTCCATTTTGATGTTGAATTCAGGGAAATTGCCAACAATGCATGATCAATGAATGGATTTTTAAAACGTTCCGTCACTGCTGACGCAAAGTCAATAAGCTCCTCTTTCGGCAGGTCCAGGGTCGGAATAATTTCATCGTAGATTGTCTTGTTCATAAATCTACAGATAACTTCATCATTCATACAATCTCTTACAATATCTTTACCAGCAAGATATGCCCCCAGCACAAAGGATGTATGTGCACCATTCAAGATACGTACCTTCCGCTGTTTGTAAGGTTTATGATTATCTGTGATAAGGATTGGGAGACCTGCTTCTTCAATCGGAAATTCTTTTTTGATTGACTGCGGGCCTTCAATTACCCAGAATCCAAAGATTTCTCCTGTATCCAGAACATTATCCTCATATCCGAGTTCTTCGCAGATGGCCGAAGCTTCATTTCTTGGATATCCTGTAACAATTCTGTCAACAAGTGTAGAACAAAATACATTTTCCTTCTGAATCCATGTAATAAATTCTTCTCCAAGATTCCACTGTTTTGCATATTTCAGCACACATTTTTCCAGTTCTTTTCCATTATCATCAATAAGTTCGCAAGAAAGTATAATGAAACCTTTTCCTTCTTCTTTTCCAAATGTTTCAAATCTGTGATACATAAACTGTGTCAGTTTTGCCGGATAGGATTCTCCTGGTTTGTCTTCAAATTTACATTCTGCGTCATAACGGATTCCCGCTTCTGTTGTATTACACAGGATAAATCTAAGTTCTGGATTTTCTGCGCATTTCATGACTTCTTCGTAGTCTTCATAAGCATTCAGACATCTGCTTACACTGGAGATGACTCTCTTGTCATTCACTTTCTTTCCATCCTGAAATCCACGCAGAAATAATGTGTAAAGTCCTTCCTGCTCGTTAATTCTGTCATTCAGCCGGAATCCCCCTTCTACATTCCGAATTGGTTGAACCAGAACAACTTTTCCGTTAAATCCTGCTTTTTCATTCATCATATCGATAAAATAATCTACAAATGCACGCATAAAATTGCCTTCTCCAAACTGAAGCACTTTTTCCGGTGCATCTTTTAACACATAACCTTTATAACCGCTTTCTTTTAATACTTCATAGTTTAATTTCTTCATTATAAATATACGTTCCTTTCCTTCCGTAATCTCCAGAACCTGCCACTGGCAGCTTCTTCCGAATGCATGGTAATTTAAAGCGTTACTCCCTGTTTGAAGATTGCCATATCATGGAATCCTGCTTCCTCGGCTTTAACTTTTTCCCCGCTTGCAACCTTCAGAACATATTCATAAAGCTTTTGTGATAATTCCTCTACACTTTTTTCCTTTACCAGTTCCCCACAGTTAAAATCAATCCAGTTATTCTTCTTGTTATACAGCCGATCGTTTGATGATATCTTAACTGTCGGTACAGGAGACGCAAATGGTGTTCCACGTCCTGTAGTAAACAGAACAATATGTGCCCCCGACGCAGCACATGCAGTTGAGGCAACCAGGTCATTCCCTGGTGCACTTAAAAGATTCAAACCTTTATTTTTCACACGTTCACCATAAGCAAGGACACCTTTTACCGGTGCAGTTCCCGATTTCTGCACGCATCCCAGTGACTTGTCTTCCAGCGTTGAGATGCCTCCCTTTTTATTTCCCGGTGACGGATTTTCATATATCGTCTGATTATGCGAGGTAAAATAATTCTTAAAATCATTGATCAGATGCACCGTCTGGTCAAACAACTGTTCATTCTCACACCGGTTCATAAGCAACGTCTCCGCTCCAAACATCTCCGGAACCTCTGTAAGAATCGTTGTCCCTCCTCTGGATATCAGCAGGTCAGAGAAACCTCCAACCGTAGGATTTGCAGTAATGCCTGATAACCCATCTGATCCCCCGCACTTCATACCGATGATCAGTTCGCTGCATGGGATTGGTTCTCTCTTAAATGTTCCTGCATACGCCGATAATTCTCTCACAGCACGAACGCCTTCTTCCAGTTCATCGTCACAGTCCTGTGCATTTAAGAACTTTATGCGTTCTCCATCGTAATCACCAATATACTGCTTCAGAATATCTATACCGCTGTTTTCACATCCAAGTCCCAGAACCAATACCCCTCCTGCATTTGGATGATTGATCAGATCAGCCAGGATTTTTCTTGAATTTTCCTGGTCTTCTCCCATCTGTGAACACCCGTATGGATGTGGAAATGCAACTACTGTGTCAACACTGCCTTGACAATATTTTCGGGATAATTCTGCTATTTTTTCCGCAACACTGTTAACACATCCTACTGTCGGGATGACCCATATCTCGTTTCTCACCCCTACACTTCCGTCCACTCTTCGGAATCCCATGAATTCATCCGGTTTTCTTTTTTTTATATCCTTTTTTTCCGGATGATAGGTGTAGGCAATCAGGTCTCCAAGCCCCGTTTTCATATTATGTACATGAACCCAGCTTCCTTGCGGAATATTCACTTTTGCATGGCCAATCGGATTCCCGTATTTTATAACGGGCTCTCCTTCTTCTATCGTATGCAATGCAAATTTATGTCCCTGTGGAATGTCTTCCAGAAGTGCAAACTGGACATCATCCAGGATAATATCGGTTCCTTTCGCAAGTGGCTGCAATGCAACTGCAACGGAATCCGCCGGATTTATTCTTATATATTCTTTCTTTCCGGGCATTCTTTCGTCCCCCTTACCTTTTTATTTTGTAAAATCGATCACAACCTTTAACATGGATCCCGCATTTTCTGAAAATTCCTTAAATGCCTTGTCTGCTTTGTCCAGTTTATAAGTATTTGTCACAATCTTCTCCAAATCGACTTTTCCTGCTTTTACCAGATCGATCAGTTCCAGGAAATCTTTCTTTAAAGCATTTCTTGATCCAAAGATATTCAATTCTTTTTTCTGGATAATCGTGAAGTTAAAGTCCAGATTCTTCTTACCTACACCGATCAGAACCACTCTTCCTCCATATGCTGCGCAATCGATACAATTCTGGAATGTAGACGGAAGTCCAACCGCTTCAATTGTCACGTCGAATCCATTCCCATTCGTAATTCTCTGCACTTCTTCTTCCAATTTTTCTTTTGAAGTATTCAGAATTGAACCTTTTAACTGAAATGTATCTACCGCATAATCCAGTTTTTCTTTTGCTATGTCTGCTATATAAACCTCGGCTCCTCTTGCTTTTGCTGCATTTGCTGCAAGTACACCAATCGTGCCGGCACCTACGACCAGAACTTTATCTCCTTCTTTTACGTTTGCTCTCGATACACCATGCCAGCTAATACAGAATGGTTCGATTAATGCAAGTGTTTTTGCCGGCAGCCCTTTTCCATCATATACACGTTCGATCGGAACGCTGACATACTCTGAAAATGCGCCATCTCTCTGTGCACCCATTGTCTCGTTGTGTTCACAGCAATTCAGAAGTCCTCTCTGGCAGGAATAACAGGTACCATCATTAAAGTATGGGTTAACGGTAACGATCATGCCTGGCTTTAATCCTCTGTCATTTTCATCAATCTCAACAATCTCTCCCGAAAACTCATGTCCCGGAACTCTTGGGTATGATGCATATGCAAAAGTTCCTCTGTATGTACCAAGGTCACTTCCGCAAATTCCTCCATATAAAATTTTCAAAAGTACCTCTCCTGGTTTGCGGACCGGTTTTTCATGTTCTTCAATTACGACTTTTCCTGGTTCTTCAATTAAAATTGTTTTCATTTTCTCTTCCTCCATTTTGTTGTGTTTTCTGATGTATTCTTTGTTGTATACAACATAGCATTCACGATATTCTTTGTCAAGGTATATTTATTCTTTCTTGTTTTTTTGTCTATTTTGCTCAAATCTTCTTTTATACTTTTATTGATAATAACAATAGATTTTTTCTCTCTTAATTTTCCAAACCCTGAATTTTTTGATAGACTAACATAAAATTATAGGATATAATATACAATATTGAATACAATAATATTCTCAATAATAAAAAAGAAAGTAGACTGATTATGAAAAAAGAAACGTTAAAACAACACGCTTATAATATTATCAAGGACAAGATCATCAATTGCGAATATGCTCCTAGCGCTCTGCTCAACGAAGAAATGCTCAAAGAAGATGTCCAGGCAAGCCGGACTCCTATCAGAGATGCTCTGGGCCGTCTGGAACAGGAAGGATTAGTAACAATCCTTCCCAAAAAAGGAATTATGGTCGCTCCGTTAACCATACGCGAGATCAATATGGTTCACGAGGCACGTACTCTGATCGAGCCTTTTTCAATCCTGCACTACGGAAATAAAATCTCCGATGAAATCTATCAAAATTATTTTCGAATCTTTCAACGAGACACCACGAATGTTTCTGACCTGAACGAATATTATGAAACAGACAAACAATTCCACCAAATGTTTATCGATGCAACAGGTAATGATTATCTGATCAGCACATATGAGAGGATAGCCCAGCAGAATACACGGCTTCGTATCTATTCCGGAAGAAAGAGCCGCAACCGTCTGTTAGCTTCGCAGCAAGAACATCTGAAAATTGTAGAATACTGCCTGAAACAGGATTGGACACTCGCTTCAAAAGCAATGGAAGAACATCTCTACCACTCGAAAGAAGCTTCTTTTGAGGCTGCTTTTCATGCAGATTCTATGACTATATAATAAATTCAATATGTTAAAAAGTGCAGACTCGGACTTTACCGCTTTCCTGCACTTTTTTATATCCTTTTATTTTGAAGATAATTGCGGACATCCATATTTCTTTGCCCAGATACTTGTCACAATCGGTACCAGTATAGCTGTGACCACAACAGATGCTGCCAACTGTGTTGTCGCAACCGCCTGATATGGAGCCCACGTCTTATCGATTAACACAACCGCTGCCGGTACCGCAACGGAATTTCCCGCCGTAGACGCAACTGCAAATGCTGCATATCCCGGCTGTTTGCATATAAGTCTGTCGAAAAGCAATGTGAAAAATCCACCGACAAATACTGTGATCAGACCTAACAGGATTCCCTGTGGTCCTCCTTTAACCACGTCTTTCAGGTTAATACCTGCTCCAAGTGTCAATCCGACAAATGGTATCAGTATATCTGCCATAGGTGCAAAAAACTCCATCATTGATTTGTCTACATTTCCAATGATCATCCCTAAGACCATCGGTACGATCACTGCTACAAGAGACATCATAGGAATGCTTGCCATTCCGGAAGCTCCCAATGCCAGCAGAGTAAAAAACGGACCATCATTCAATGCCAGCAAAGCTACTGTCGCAGCATCTGCTTCATCTCCATATGTCTTTACAAGAGATAAATATAAAGAACCATTACTGTTCGTAACTCCGGCAACAATTGATAATGCCGTAAGTCCCCAGAATCCAGCCTGTCCAAATACTTTTCCCACAACGATTCCAAGAATTGCGCCAATCAGAAACTTGGATAATAATAATGTACCTCCTCTTTTCAGAACTGCCGGCATATCCTTCAATTGTAATGTAGTACCCAGACAGAACAACTGAAGTCCCATACATGTGGCAGCCCCTGCATTAGAAAATGCAGCAGTCGTCAATCCACCGATTTCCAATGCCTGCGGAAACAATGTATGTATGACCGCACCGATAAGCAATGGAACCAGCATCAGTCCCGCAGGAACTTTTTGTAAAAATTTCATAATCATATTCAAGCCCTCCTAAACTTCTTTTCGTTTGCTTTGTATTATGTTGTATACATTAAGGTATACATCTTATTTTGTCAATGCTTGCAACAAAAAAATAAAAAAACAGTTGTTTTTCACGAATTTTCTGATATTTTTTTGTGTATTATTACATTTTTTTTGATATCATCTTGTTTAAATTCATTTTCACTTTGTTTATGTCAGTTCTTTCATCGTCATGTATACATCGTTTTTCCTTATTTGCTTCTCTTCATAACCATAAGGGACAATAAAAAAGTCGAAAACACTGTTCTCACCGGCTTGACAGAAAGAAACAGTTGCATCTGTGTTTTAATAAGTTATAATAATGGATATACGTGCATTCCACTATATGACAAAAGGATAAAGAAAGAGGAAAATAGATGTTTAGAAAAATAGATAAAACCAGCACATTCAATGATGTTCTCAAACAAATCATCGAGAAAATCCAGACCGGAGAACTGAAACCGGGAGATGCTCTTCCGGCGGAACGTATTCTGGCTGAAGAATTCGGGATTTCCAGACCTGCTTTACGTGAAGTTCTGAAAGCACTTTCCCTGCTGGGGATTACCGTCAGCGTACATGGCGGCGCTAATTATATTGCAGCAGATCTCCGCAACTGTCTTACTGAGCCATTATCTATCCTGTTTCATATGTATAACAGTAAAATTCAGGATGCCCTGCAGCTTCGAGGTGCACTGGAAAGTAAAGCTGCATTTCTCGCAGCCCAAAACTGTACACCATTAGATGCGGCTGAACTCCAGCTTATTATTGCCAAACTGGACAGCACCCAGGATGAAAAAGTCCGCGGTGATCTGGATCGTGATCTGCATATGAAAATTGCACAGATTTCTGCAAATCCATTAATCCTGAGCGTGTTGAATGCTTCTGCCCAGCTTACAGAAAACATGATTACCGGAATACGTTCTTATTTTATGAAAAAGAACAACGATGCACCTGAAATTGATTCTCAGCACACACGACTTGTTCATGCAATAACTGACAAAGATGCACCTCTTGCAGAAAAAATTATGAATGAGCATATGCATACGATTGAGCGGCTTTTAAATGAGATTCCATTTAATACTCTTGCAACTGCTGATAAGGATAAATCTCCTGCGACTGTCTAAAGTAACGAAAATGCAATCACAGTTTATTGAATAGCTGTAACTATTCAGCAGTCTACTATCCCGAGACATACAAGTCAAAATCCTATCATCAAAGGCGATTTTTAATGAATTTTGACTCGTAACTGATGTTATTCCTCAGACAAATGCCCGCGGATTTCTCCACGGGCATCTGTCTGCAAATCTATAGGCTTTTGTCTTTCTTGTCACTGGTCACGAAATGAACCGTATCTCTTTATTGTCTCTGCTTCTTCTGAAAAAATTTCACACATCAATTTTGCTCCTGTTTTAAATCCTGTCTCAAAACTGTTTTCCAATTCCTGTGGAAATATTTCCAGATGTTTATCCATCAGTATGTCCAGTTCCTCTGCCAGGTCTCCTGTCAGCCTGGAGCGTAGTTTCTGGTATGACTGATAGGCATCCTCTCTTTTCTTTTTACACAGATCATCGCCCTGTGTTCTCAGCCTCTCAATGTCTGTCCTGTCATTTTCTTCCATGTACAGATTGTACAATTTCTGAATTATACTTTTCATTATTCTTCTAACTCTCTAAAAATTAATCCCAGCTAATCATCAGTGTACTAACAAGTTGATTCTTGAAATAATCTTTCCGGATAAATTTTTATTTCAAGACGTAGTGGTAGCTATAACAACCAATGGTAATGCGGAAATAAGAAATTTAAACGTAAAATTATTCCGGAAATCTACTGCTACACTAATTATAATATTCCCCTCTTTTGTAGCATATAAACCTATGGCAATGCTTTTTCTTTTGTATAGTGTTACATATATGTATTATAGTTTTGTGATATATCAATGTCAATGCCTTGTAATTATACTTTATATTATAGGAGGTATAATCATGACAAAAGATTTTATTGTCCGGCCAAAATATACTGATAAAAAAGAGGATAAATCTATTACTATGACCATCCGACTTGAACGTGAACTTCAGGAAGAATATGATAAATTATCTGCAAAAAGCGGACGTTCGAGAAATGAACTGATGTGCATGGCACTCCGCTATGCTCTGGAAAATCTGAAATTCGTAGAATAACTTTCGAGTAATCGGATATCCGGAATTGAATCCAGGGACTTACCTGATCTATCGAAATAACTATATCATCTACTTGTCTGCGAATCTGATTGCACAGATAAAAAAGCCTCAGTCAGCCTGAAATATCTGAATAAATGAAGGATTATTCAGATATTTCATAGAATAATGTTATAATTGACGAACTGGCACTTACAGTTATACAATTATTAAAACTTAAGAAACAAATTATCTGATATTAACTTTTAGTAATTTTATGGTAATCCGTTTCCATGTGTCTCTGTCAATTTCAGGTATGACAAATACCTGACACCAGGTAAATTTTAATTACCCGCCTTATTTCTATGCAAGGAGGTTGTTTTTATGCATTCATTATCAAAATCCAGTCAGGGAAGCACTTATACGATCAAATGGATGTTCGGACTGCCAGAAGTTATGAAAGCTATGAACGATATGGACATTCATGAAGGCAGTACGATCCGCGTCCTTCAGAAATTCCACGACTCTCTGATCATTTCTTCCGCTAATCGAAAAATCGTTCTGGGAAACGAAGTTGCAGACAGAATACAAGTATAAAAAATGAAGCAGATGTTTTGTCTGCTTCACTTTTTATGCTTATTTATGGGATATCCCTAAATTACATTTTCAAAACAACCCCTTTTGCTTACATGGTTTTATATTTCTCTTTTCGATTCTTTTACCTTCGCATTGACAATATAAATTCCGGCACAAACCAGGATCAGAGCCACCAGACTTCCGATATTGAATGCCTGCTTTACCTCTCCAAGTATCAATGCGGACAATATCACACTGCACAACGGATTGACAAATCCAAAAATAGCAACTTTCGAGACATCGTTCCATGCAAGCAGAACCGACCAGAGTGTATAAGCCACCGCAGAAACCATTGCCAGATAAAAGATGATAGCCACACCTCCCACTGTAACATTTCCCAAATGACCTCCCATTCCGATACCAATCAATGTCAGGACAATCCCTCCCATCGTAAACTGGGTTCCGCTCAATACCACCGGAGAGACTTTTCTGGAAAAAAGATTGATCAGTACCGTAGAGATTCCATAGGAAAGCTGTGCAATCAAAATGAATCCTTCTCCTGTCAGCTTAAATCCCATATCAAGAGAATTTCCCATAAGATTAATTACTACAACTCCTGCAAATCCCAGTACACAGCCTGCAATTTTTCTCCCCGTCATACGTTCTTTTCGAAAAACCAGGCAGGACAATAAAATTGCGATAAAATTTCCAAGCCCGGTAATGATAGCACCTTTAACTCCGGACGTATGCGCAACGCCTATATAAAAGAAAAAATACTGTCCTACTGTCTGAGCCAGACATACCGGCACAGCATATTTCAGGATTTCCCTGTCCGGGATTATAATCTTTTTCTCACGAACAGATGCAAAAATCAGAACCAGAATTCCCGCCAATGTAAATCTAATTCCGGCAAATACGATCTGACTGGCAGTGTCTGCGGAATCTACATTCATCAAGCTATATCCCGTCTTGATCACCGGAATTGCACTTCCCCATAAAATGCAGCATACACAGGCAAGAAGTGCTACGATTCCTGTTCTTGTTAACGTGTTTTGTTTTTGTGACATTACTTCGTTTCTCTCTTTCTGTTTATCTCTTATTATCTTTATTGTGAATTACTCGGTAACTCAGTTACCGAGTAATTCACTAGCCCAGATTGTAAAAATTGTGTTCAAGTGTGTTCAAAACCTATAAGCAAAAAAATAAGAGAAACGCTGTGAAATCAACGTTTCTCTCACTTAAAATCATGCCGCAGACCGGAATCGAACCGGTACGGGTATCACTACCCACGGGATTT
>OOBP01000417.1_pt1 | contig 35037 bp, 30 predicted proteins | sample 1671681 | NCBI WGS metagenome assembly OOBP01 (sample SAMN06348181, study PRJEB24527) | human gut metagenome
TTATGTACGAATGAGTAGATAATAACAATGACATTTACTGTACATACTTCAACTTAAGTAGAAGTATATTTGAAAATAATTGCTTAAAATATAACATAGTTGATAAATATAATAATAAATAGATAGGATAATTCTATAAAGTATCGTAAAAGATATCTCTGAGTGGTCACTTTTCGTGCTCATGGGGAGAAGAAGAGCCGTTTTTTGTGAGAAAGAGCCTGAAACGCTACTGCCACAAGGGTTTGCGGCTTTTTTCGTCTTGTAGGTGACTTTCGCCTCGGTTCGTATTGCTCTGGTTGTGGAGAGCAGGTAAAATTAGATCGTAGAATGTGCATTCTCATGAGTAATCTAAAACGCACTATCCGAGCAGATGCAATAGAAATTGATCAATTTTGAGTCAAAAAATCTTTTGATAAAGTGTGTGTTCTCAAGAGTTTGGTAAAGCTATTTTAAATTTTGTACTACGTAAATTTGAGGCCAGCGATGTCGTTTGAAGTTCTGAAGATCGAAGAGGGGGCAACGGGCGGTGAGCTCGCCGCCGCTGTCACACAAAATTCGACGCCGAACGCCGCACTTGTTTATCTGGCGGAACTGAGCTCGCAGACCTCACGCCGGACCATGGCGAGTAAGTTGAACCGCTTTTCTCAATGGGCTAACTACCATGATCTACGGGATTGTGAGTGGGAGAAGATGCGGCCCGAGCACATCCTTGCGTTTTTCGCGGTGCAAGAAAAGGAGGGGATATCCCCTGCGACCACGAACTGCTACCTTGCTGCGCTCAAGGGTGTGGCACGCGCTGCATGGATGACGGGCGCGATGCCGCATGAAACCTACTTAAAAATCACGGCTATGAAGCAGAAGCGCTACTCGCGGCTGCCGGCCGGTCGCGCCATCAGTTCTGAGGAGAGCCATCGACTGCTTGAGAGTCTCGCAGGTGACGATCCGCAAGCGATCCGTGACCGCGCCATTATTGCGCTCATGCTTGGCTGCGGCCTGCGCCGGGGAGAGATTCCCTATCTGCGTCTAGAAAACTACGATCCGCTTGACCGCAGCCTGCGGCTGATCGGGAAGGGGAATAAGGAACGCAAGGTCTTTCTGCCGCCAGTCGTCGTGGAGGCGCTGAACACTTGGCTGATGAAATATCGCCCTGAAAACAAGGGCTTCATATTCTGCCGCTTCTTTAAAGGCGGTCGACTTGACACGTCGCGGGCGATCGATCCGACAACGATCGGGCGCATCACAAAGGAGAGGATGCTCGAGGCGAACAACGAAGCATGTTCCGCTCACGATCTTCGTCGCACTTTCGCTACGAGGCTGTTCGACAGAAACGTCGACATCGTGACGGTGAAAAATATGATGGGCCACTCGAATATCGCCACGACAGCGCTGTACGACCGTCGTGGTGAGGATGAGCTGAGAAGGGTGGCAGAGGAAATTGGTGCATAATATTTCAGAAAATAGAAAATTTAAAACTTATTCCGGCACCCTTGGTTTAAAATCGCTTCATTTTGAAATAAAAATAAACCTCAAGAGGCTTCTTCTATATCTACATATATATATGATTGAGGAGTAGCACTAATTCCAAAATCTGTTAAATCCATATGATTACTGAATATCTCTACTTCTCCAAGTTCATATGCATTTGCAATTTTACATCCACTAAAATATTTATTGTACTCAACCTTACTGATTCCAGCGCTATGTTTCGTTTTGATCCATAGTGCACTAGGGGTATCTGATATTTTATTTAAAACTTTAACGGATGCAACTATTTTTTTGGAAGGGAATGTACAGTATATAAATATCTTTTCTATATGTCTTTTGGCTAACCGTCTCCTAAATTCAAATTTTTTAGTTCCATTAATAATTCTATTAGCATAGACAGGTTTAATTGGAAGAATTAGAGCTTTCACTTTAACTCCTCAACGTAGCGAATATCCGTCTCTGATTTATTCATAATTAAATCAAACTGTTCATCAGAAATAGCTGTTAATACACGGGGACCTGTTCCACTGGCGATTATATTATTTTCCCAAAGAAAGTTTAGTATTGGCCTCTTCTCTAAACTTGCTATATATATGAATCTAATTACCATTATTCTTTTTTTATTCTTTTTCCACATTTCTTTCAAGTCGTCTTGACTAAAGACACTTCTATTTTTACATAAATTCAAAAATGTTTCTTCGTCTTTGATATTTTTATGAATGGTATCTATAACACATAATGTTGTTAAAACGGAGCTATATTTCTTAACCTTACCACTATCCTCCTCTCCAATTCTATAAAAAAGTACTAAATCACCAGCTTTAGCTCGAATTGATTTGAATTGTGTTACATATACTTTTTGTAGAGCATATCTATGTGCCCGGTAATCCTTAAAATCATTTTTGTTTTCTGTATTCAATTGTGAGTCAGGGAATAAATCTGTGTGATACTCTGGCTTTATTGGTATAATATATTTTCCAACTCTATACTTTAAATTTGGAAAATTAAACTTAACTGATTGACTTTCGTCGTATACGTTAAGTTTTTTCACAAGCACCTTTTCTTGTTTTCCTGTATCATAATTAATTTTATAACCGTATTGTATGAAACCCCAGTCTGAAAGAAGACCCTCTAAAATTTTTAATTCATCTCGATCTGTATATAGCGTAACATATATTTCATCAACATTAAATAGACTTGCATTTTCAAATGCTATTTGGAGGAATCTCTCTCCTAATCGATATCCAGTCGAGTCAACCTTAAATGTTCCGATCTTTAAGCGTCGTTTAGGGGTAAATGGGGGATATATGTCTTTATAGTTTTCATTCTCCTCTTCTAGTTTAATGTACAAAAATCCTTGTATATTATTTTCTTCAGATAAGCAAACATAGGCTTCTTCATCACATTTTTTATCGAACCAATTATCAAATCCAGCATAACTCGCTCTAAGACTAGAAAAAAATGGATCTTTCTTATGGTCTATTTTCCCAAAAAGAGTTTTCTTTACAGATAGAGCCTTGTAGTCTCTCAGTTCAGGATGGTCCTCTATTGCTTTTTCGATGAACTCTTCAATTGTGAATACTCTATCACTTATACCTAAGAGCCTACTTTTACGGTGAATCCCTCTGTCTTCGGTAATCAAACAATCCACATGATTGATATATAACTCATAAAGCAAACAATTGTCTATATAGTTATTATCTGATTGTTTAGCGTCTTTGATTATTTCCAAAAATGCTTCGTCAGGCTCTCTGTAGCCTTCGTGGACAAAATATGACTGTGTTTTTACGGCTATTGCCTCCTCTCGATCTTTATTTTTATATTTTTTCAGCTCCTCGAGTGATTTAGGATGAACGAGTTTTTTATAATTTAATTTGTCAAGCCAGAAAAACAAACTTCCAATACTTTGATTAGTGACTTTGTCATTCTCTCTGTGAATAATTATGTTTGTATCGAGTAGGGCGTTCATGGTCAGGTCTCAGTAAAATTTATAAGTTATCTTTATCACAATAACGATAAATTGATAACTCAATTTCGTGTCGTTACTCATCTAGATGAGTCTACTTGGACAGTCGCTACAGAGGTTTGTTATGCCACAACGACTGAAATAATTATATCTTCAATTTCTCCGCTGAGGCTCCCCTCGGTTCGGTTTTATTTCGTTTTTCATCATTAAATTATTGAATTTTCTTGGAAAAATCTTGCATTACCGTAAGATTTTGTTATGCTTAGAGGATAATAATTACCCTCTATAGGTTGATACATATGTATTTCGATTGCATCATCCCGATCCCCGAAGCCAAAGGTCTAATTTCGGTGCATCATCAGAAGAAAATGACAGTCGTTTCGTACAAGGTTGAGCGGGTTTACAACCCCAAGACCTAGATGAGCGAACCGAAACGTATCATGATTGGAAAGGTGGTGGATGAGGAGAAGAGACTCATGGTGCCTAATGAAAATTTTTCCAAGTACTTCCCTGACATACCCACGACCAAAGAAGAGCCTGCTGAGCGCAGTAGTGCCATCAAGGCGGGGACGTTTCTGCTCTATGAGAAGATCATTCAAGACCTGCAGCTACACAAGCTGACGAAGAAGCACTTCGGCGATGGCACTGCGCTTATGTTCGACTTGGTGTCGTACATGATCACGTGCGAGTATGTCGCACAGCACACTACCCAGTGCAGATCAAGAGCGACTCGACCTTGTAGAACATCAGCAAGGACCTGATCATGGCGTGGTTGGATGACTGGAATGCTTTGAGAGGGCCGCAGGAGCGTGTCTACATTTCTTACGACTCCACGAACAAAAACAGCCAAGCTGGCGACATCGGGGGCACCCCAAAGAAGATAAGGGCCTGCCAATTTTCAATACAGCCATTGCCTACGACCAAGACAACCACATAGCACTTTGGTATGACGTGTACCCTGGTTCGCTCAATGATGTTAGCCAGTTAACAACCGTCATCGACCAGATACGGGAATACAACTACCAGCACATTGGCATCATTTTGGATCGCGGGTTTGTCAGCCGAGATAACATTGAGTACATGGATCTGCACGACTTCTACTTCCTCATCATGATGAAGTGACCAAAGCAGGTGCAACCGTGATCAACCAAGTGCGAGGCACGTTTGAGAACGACTTCGACAGCTATATTGAGGCCTACAAGGTCTAAGCAACGACGATTCGGCACACCCTCTACGAAGGGGAAGCTCAACTACGGTATTTCCCCGTCTGTTACGATGAAGAAAAACGCTTCAAAGAACGCCGTAAGTTGGAGGAAGATGTCACAGCTCTACGCAAACTTCTCGAACAACGTATCGGCACGCTTTGGACGCTTGATGCAGTGTGCTCGCACTATTTTTCTCCGACCTACAGCACTCTGGAGGATTCCCCAAACCGAGTCCTCCTAGGCGTGATGCCAAAGAAGGATGTGATTGCACGGGAACTTGAACTTTGTGGCTACTTCTGCCTGATTTCGTCTGAGGAAATGACGGCGCGAGATGTTGTACATCTCTACAAAGGACGAGATGCAACCGAGAAGCTCTTTATGATGATGAAGACGTTTTTAGGTTCGGATTCTGAGCGTGTGCATTCGGCAGAAGCCCTTGAAGCAAAAGTGTTTTTGGAGTTTATTGCTCTTATTATCCGAAACAGAATTTACAACCTCCTTCGCCATAACGGTGGAAGCTATCGTCAGGCCTACGCAGTGACGAAAAATCAGAGGGAGATTTTCCAAGCTGTAGGTCTGAGCGAAGACGAGGTAAAGTGCCGCGCGCAGAATGTTGCCCTGCGCCTGACCGATGGCAAGAGCCCCGGGCAGGCTGATGCAGAGAGTCGCTAGACCATCCGAGAACTGCGGAATAACGACCAGCGGCAGAGAGAAACGCTTGAGCAGATCGATGCTACTAAGGCTGAATTCACCGATTGACCAAGAGGCTGGAGGAGGTAAAGCAGGAGCGGGAGGAGATCCTAAAGAATGCCCTGTTTGATGCGTTTTAGAAAAGTAGAAAATCCCTAGATGAGGTGCTTACATTCCTAAGTTAAAGAGCAATACCCCTCGTGGTGAAAGCTTCGTTTTCGACACGAGGGTAAGTGAAATTCAGGATGTATCCTGAGAACTCTAGGTTCTAGAAACTACTGTTCCTATCAGACGCTTGATCAATCGTCATCGAGGACAACGAACTGCTCAGAGTGAAGATGCCATCATTCAGCAGCCCTAACCAAAGAAGTGTAAAAACGTTCTACATAAAGTGTGCGATGCTGTTTTTTGATCAGAAAAGTTAAAGAAGTTTCTCATCGTTATCACTCAACATCAATAAATCGCTGATTAGATTTGTTCATTGAAATATTACGAATTTTGCAAACTTACTGTGGGGATTTTGAAGGCCACATGTAATCGACAGGGTCCATAGACATAGCATACTTTAGATTTCAAGATTGCTTTCCTCACTCTGTCAAGAGCAATAAATCAATAGATCAATCTTCTAATTTATGCAGGGTGAGTTCAATGAAAATTGAAAAAAATGATTGAGTTATTGCTGGACCCATGCTACCATGCAGCTATGATGTTCGGCATGAAGCTTCAAAATGAAAGAAAAAACTAAGCAAATGTCTCCTAAGTTTGTTAAACGTATGCTACAAGTCGGTAGTCTGATGCTCATTTCAAAAGCTGTTCAGAATGGAGAAATTACTGATGATATGTTGCTCGACTCTAACACTTCAATCCTAACGTTTGCTGCTGAACTGGGGCGACTTGATGTTTGCAAACTCCTGTTAAACAACTTTTTTGAACCACGTCTTACGCGTGAAATATCGAGAAAAGAACTAAAGACTCGCTCATGCATTGACCTAATAAGTCATGTAGCTATGGAGGGTATTTTAGTAGAACAAAAAGATGTAGAACCCTGCAACAAAGGATCGTTATTACCGTTGCTCAAAGAACAGCGTGAACACGAAAAATACAATTTTGAAGATACGTTACCTGACTTAGACTACAAGGAGTTGATCTGATGAAAAAGAAACAGTTTAATGAATCCGATCTGCAGAGCTTTATGACTGAATACTTTGAGGAGTTAGCTAGCTCTGTTGATGATGGTCAGTATGACACAGTTGCAGATGCATATATGTATTCGTGCGTCAATGCAATGAACGATGCTGTGATTATGATGGCATCTGCAGAGGATCTTTTTGTCCTTAATTGGGAAATTCCAGTCTCTGGCCGTTCCCCACTCAAAATTTGGGCATACAGTGTAGATGAAAACAATGGAGTTATGAACATTTTTGCTCGTCACTTCTATGGTCATTCAACTCTAATGCATCTTAATGATCAGAGCACAAAAACGTTAGCTAACTCTATCATCACTCAGTTGGCTAAACGCGTACGGTCTACACAAACAATAGAAGACTATGACTCTGATGTGGAACTTTTCCTTGAAGAAATTCGTAGCAATAAATTTTGGACTATCAATATCTATATCCTAACAGACGCTATTGCTAGCACGAAAAAATTTAAGCCACATTGTTTTAATGAAGAACAGGGAATTTATTTCCACCCTGAAGTCTTTGACATCAGTAGACTCTTTGCTACGGCAAACGAAGAAAATGAAGAAATTATTGTCAACTTTAATGAAATTTCCAAGCCACTCGAAGCTGTCGTTATCCAAGGGAAAGAAACCGACTGTTATTTGACAGCAATTCCTGGTAATGTGCTTCAACAGATCTATTCAACATATGGGCAACGTATCTTGGAAGGGAATGTACGTTCATTTTTAAGTTTTAAGACTAATGTAAATAAAGCCATCAAAAAGACGATTATCGATGAACCCGAAAATTTCTTAACCTTCAATAATGGCCTTGTGATGGTTGCTGAAAAGGTTAACTTTGATACTGAAACAAGCACTAATCATGTAAAAATTACTGGGTTAATCGCGCCACAGATTGTCAACGGTGGACAAACTACAGTCTCGATAGCTCTTTCAAAATCTGAGAATTTGTCCAAAGTTTGGGTAAACTTAAAAATCATAGATATTAGCAAAGCTCTCAGCAAAAATGAAGATGACCCCTTCCCTGTTAGCGATAAGATTGATGAGGCCATCCAAAGAATTGCTGTAACAGCCAACACTCAGAACAAGATCAATGCATCAGATTTGACTTCTAATAATGCTTGGAATAAAAAGCTGAAACAGCTTTCAGAGATAGTTAAAACTAAGGATGATCAACATTGGTTCTTCGAGCGAACTAATGGTAGCTATACAACGTTCCTAGCAGAACAGCCTACTCAAGCTGACAGGAACAGGATGAAGAAAATTTATCCAAGGGAGAAAAAAATACAGAAATCCTTAGTCGCTCGCCTGATCAATACGTGGCGAGGAGAGGTACCTTCGGTAGCCAAAGGGCGTGAGAAAAATAATGCTGCATTTAACGTAAATTACGTTACCAAAGAACGGGTCGAGGCTCTTGGGTCAAATGATTACCGAAGAATTGTTGCTATGGCTATCCTTGAAAAGAAAATTTTTTCTATGGTAAGTACTTCAAAGCTTACGCCGTACCATCAAATGACTACAACCTATTTGATGGGTTTGATAGGAAGAAAGTACGGGAAAACTTTTAATTTTGACAACATCTGGGTAAATCAGGAACTTTCTAAAAATTTTATTGCCCAGCTTGAAATTTGGATTATCGAAATTATTCAGCTTCTAGAAGATAAGCTACCTGCTAATAAAGATCCCCGAGAATGGATGAAGACGGACAATTGTTGGAATAGTATTAAGTCACACGACCTTTCCACTCCTGAGAAGTCTAATATACCAGAGTTGAGTAGTAATTAATATAATTTTCGCCCAAGTTATTGATTTTACTTGGGCTTTTTAACATATTTCCTATTACTAAATAGCAGTAACATTAAGAATGTTTCGTATAATGAGTTTGCCTTAAATTATGCCCTGGAACACATGTTCTCGATGAAACTCAAGGTATTTTTTCCTTTTCTCATCCATTGGCAATAACTGGATATATTTTTCCGTTAGTCCCAGTCTCTTCTTGTTGGCTGGAGAAAGCCAATCAGAAATAATCATCATTTTATCATCGGTAAAAGTGATAAACCCACGATCAAATAGCTTGTCATACAATGGCGAAAGCATAAAACCATTATAAGGGTCAATTTTCTCGCTATCTGAACAAACTGCCCAAGGTTTAATATGTGATGCGATTAATAATCTTTCATCATTTAACATAGTGATAGGGCAATATGGGCATTGGTCCAACAAGCGCTCCCGATATTTACCTTGTCCATCGCGAGCTAAACTTTTTTTAACTTCGTTTTTCGTTGATTCACTAGTTTTTTGGGGAGATCCTATCTTTTGTCCATACTTAAAAACTAGAGGACCATTTTGTATGTTCTTTATCGCATTAAAATCTACAAATAATTTAAAATAATATTTAACCGACTCTCCTGTACTAACCTTCATAATAGAAATATATGAGATCAGAGGGAGAGATATATCCCTAATAATTTGATACCCGTCATCATTCGAATTTATGTATCCGCGTGGCCCAACTATTTGATCTTGTTCAAAAACAGAAAAATCAATGACTTCAGGGAGTGTACTTACAAAAGACATTCTCTGATTCCATAATTCTAGTAATTTTTCTCTAGGCGTATATTGAAACTCAAATGAGGAATTAATGTACTCTGATTTTGCTGCGTTTAAATAATTAATTAAGTCTGCTTTAAGTAAAAAACAAGGTAGACTACCATCTGATGCTCTGGTATTGCTTACAAAATCAGCAACTTCCGTTTTGTTGGCAATGTATAGCTTAGCTTCTCCGTTTCCTGATCCGATTTTATTTGATCGCACAACAAATGAATCTGGAACGGTAATTGTTCTGTCAAATACATCCAAAACCTTAAAATTTTTTCTAAAGGAGTCAGATTGCATAGTCTATTCTCCATACTTAGTAATATCCATTTGTTTCAGTAATGCAATAAGCACATCTACTACAATACTGTTTCCAGCTTGCTGATAGGCTGAGGTATCAGACACCACAATTTTAAAATCATCCCTAAAACCCATTAAGCGCAAACATTCTCTTGGAGTTAACTTTCGTATTCTCCCTTTATGGGTTACATAGTTGTCAACTCCTGCTCTATGCATTTTGTGCATTGACTGTAACAATGGACGAGCAATTTTTAAATCAGTTTCTACCCGTGTCTTGAAGTTTTTTGTGCCAGTGCTGAGGACGTATTTTCTAACTTTATCTGAAAGATAATATTTTTCCTCTACATCTTTAACTTCAAAAACGAATTCATCAAAGTCCTCTTCACCAGCCGCAGGGTGGAATACGAAGTCCCCATGCCAATTAAATTCCTGATTACGTTTTTGACACAGCTGGATAGTCCCATTTATTTGGGTGTAAGATTTTCTTCTATTTTTTGTACTCGTTACAAACTTAACGCCTTTTTCTTTTAGAAAATATTTTTCTGAAATGTAATCTTCAAGGAAATCATACATTTCATATTCTAATGGAATTGGCTTTGGGTATTTAAAAACTGTCGGAACTTTAAATCCGATGCAGAACATTCTTTCTCGATGCTGAGGTATTCCGTAGTCTTTTGAGTTTAATATTCTCTCGTGAATATCGTAACCTAAATCTGAAAATACACCTTTTATAATTTCCCACGTCCTACCATTATCATGGTTTGTAATTCCCTTGACGTTTTCAAATATAAAAACTTTTGGCTGGCACTCTTTTACTATCCTTGCAAATTCATAAAATAGTGTTCCGCGAGTATCCTCAAGTCCTAAGCGTTTACCAACCATAGAAAATGCCTGGCAAGGAGCCCCGCCAACAAAAATGTCAACCTTACCTAAATATGGCTTCGCATCAAACAAATGAATATCATCATGCCAGCGATCGTCAGTAATATCGTAGTTGGCAAAATAGCTTTGTTTACACTTTTTATCAATATCGCCAGCAAATACAATTTCAAAGTTTAGTTTTAGCCTTTTAAAGGCTTGTTCAATGGCCCCAATTCCACTAAAGGATGTTGCTAATCTTATTTTCTTATCAGGAGAAGAAAATATAAAATCCCTCCAATCCCTAGTGTCTAGTTCATTTTTATTGTCACTAATTTCGCTAGAAAACAAGTTTAGGGTAAGTGATTCCGTATTTGCCATATTAAATTTTTATTTCTTTACGCAGGTATCAGTAAAAAAATATAAATTTGATTTTTACCGATTGTTTTGCAGGTGTTTATTTCGATTTATTCACCTACCTCTGAATGTGCTTGATTATGAGAACCTATGCAAATAGTATCCGATGTATTTCACTATGTGACTTCTAGAAATAGTCACAGAAAGTCGATCTTGTGGATTTTATTGAGGCTCTTACAAATTTTAGATTTGCTAATGATTCCCATTACTAGGATCTATTTTTCAAAAAATCTATAGAAATATTAACTATTTTATTTTTATAGAAATTTTAATAAAAAATAGCCCAACTCTCTCACCTGTGTATTTTACAGGTATTCGATTGACCGGGTTAGAGGCGACGTCCTAAGGTTCTCACGTGCGTAATGGCGCACGCATAGTTGTACCTGCGCCCTGAAGAAGGGGTCGCGTGTCGCGTACATCGCCCTAATGTGAGAGAGCTTTGTTTCGTAATGCTTCTCGCGATGTCGCCGAAGACATATTCAATTCGGTTGAGGATGCCGAGTAGTAATCGTTTACTAGCGTTGTGCTTCGCCGTCAATGCTATGTCAGGTTGTAGAAGGGAACGAAAAAATCACCTCCCCATTATCCCTACAAGAAAGGAGGACAATACTTTTGTCGTTAAGGGGGAGGTGTTTTGTCGCACTATAAGGTCGGGGGGGGGCGTCAACAGTAACCTACCCATAGGGTTGGGGGGCATAGGAAAATGGGGATGGAGGTTACTAGACCTCAACTTCCCCATTTTCTCTTCCGAGTTTAAAGCCGGCTCCACTGCCTCAGTAGACCTCTACAGTGTGGTTAGTCGTGCTTTTTACGATTGTTGAACGGGATGAACTTCAGGACCGCGTTCGCTTGCTGTGTCAAAACCTGATTGGTCAGCTGATCTGCCAACACATTGGCGTCCATGAGCACCTTTGTGTTGAAATCATCAAGGAGCTTTTGAGCAGCGTTCGCATTGGTTTTAAGAAGCTTCAAGTATTCAGTCTCCATGCGCTTTTGAGCCTGAGCCGTCTTGGTCTCAAATTCGCCAAAGGACTTGTGAACCACAGGCGCCAATTCGGGGTAGTTGCCCATCACAATTGTTTGCAGGTTGCGGAATTTCCAGTATGCACTTTCGCTACTAGACTGATCCGTACCCGTCATGTATGCGAGCGGAATTTTCTTGAATCCTTCGTACATTGGCACGAAAAGCGACAAATCGCTCATCCCCATGGCGAGATAGTGCACTTCACCAATGGCCTTGGGTAACTCAGGTCGCACCTGCAAGATGTGCACCTGATACGCACGGAAGACGCTAATAGAGCGATTCTTGGAATCAGGCTTGAGTCCATTCGTGTACGGGTCAAACTCTGTACCGTCGTAGTGGCTGCGCATGACACTCTTAACGTCCTCTAGACTCACAGGCTTATCAGCCTTTTGGAACACAGGGAACGTGCGACCTTCATCAATCTTCTGCTCGATGGAGGGAGTAAAGGCCTTCTGAATGGCCCACACACGTGGGTCGTTGTAGGTACGATCACGCTCGTCGTTACGTGTGTAAGCACGTGAGAAGTTAAAGTCGCCATCAGCTGGGTTGTACAAACCGTGCTCCTTAGCAAAGGACACAAGCGTCTTGGAGGCCATGTAGTTTTCATCCCCCTCCTTGTACTCCTGCAGGCGGCCTTGGTTACCAGAGGCAAAATACGTCCCCCTAGGTAGGCGGCGAGCAAGCCACTGGTGGCCCGACCCTGTCTCGAAGTACCAAAGTTCATGTTCATCAACAAAAGCGACGCCCATCCCTTCGGCAGCACCGATCTTTTCCACGATGTCACCGAGAATTCTCACCCCGTCACGAGCGCTTTTTGCACGAGGCAAGAGCACGTTCGTAATATCCATCTCGGAAATGCCGCTCGCTTCGTTGTAAGGGTCAACTTTGAGCGCTTGTGGACTCGCGTAGATGGATTCTGTGCCTGAAATGCCGACACCCAGTTCGTTAAAGCCAAATGCACCATCGTTAAATTGACGCGGATCCTTGACGTTGGCCATCCAACTGGGAGTTGAGCGATAAGCAAGCGCATTTTCTGTAAGCGGATAGCTAAAGTCATTAGCATCGGGATTCAAGTCCTTCGGACGATAAGTGCCCTTTGCCCCTTTACGGCAGACTGGTAAACCGCCCATTGCGCCACATTTTCATGTCCATCCACGGAACGGGCAACGATGTAGGAATGATCGGCTGTACCTGCTTTGTCGAGCAAAATGGTCGTACATGCAAATGCGCTACTAGCGAACGCCGCAGTGATTGCTCCCACAATAGCTAACTGTTTGAGCATAGTTTTGAGTCCTGCAAAAAAATAAGACCACATTTCTTGTGTTCTCAAGAAAAATGGCCTGGTGGTCACTACTAGGTTATAGGGAGCATCCATGGAAAATTTTCTATAAGCTACTCCATAGAATGTAGGTCGAATAACCTAGGTTGAATATTGTAGTCACGCAAGACTTCTTCCGTCAAGAGCAGTCTTAACGTGCAGGGGAAAGTCACTCTGCGCTTTGGTAATAAAGCAACTATTCAACTCCTCGTAGCGTTTCTACTGGTACGATCCATACAACCGTCCCTTCATTTCACAAGGAGGAGCTTGCCTAAGACTAAAGACTTACAACCACTTCTTGACTGACCGCAGACCGCCCATATATCTGTATATCTGATACTTGGGTCGACCTAGGTTCGCCAAAAAATAGAAAACTTTCTTCCCCTTTCAGGACCTGACCTCATTTAAGAAGGGAAGAAGGATGGATGAGAAACTCTCTCTGCGAGGAGAATCATGAATTTTCGTATGGCGATTTTGCCAAGCCTCCTGCTTGGCGTCTTTACAGTAAACCCTGCCTTTGCCTCTGACCAAGCGCCCACCACATTTAAGCCTGGCACGTACACCGCTACCGTTAATGGTCACAATGCGCCGATCACTGTCACCGTGACCGTCTCTGAGCATCGCATTGAATCTATTGATGCCTCAAACAATCTTGAAACCATTGGTGTGGGTAAGGTTGGACTTCAAAAACTCTCTGACAAAATCCTCAAGTACCAGTCCTTGGGCGTCGATGCCATCACTGGTGCCACCATCTCCAGTTCGGCACTTTACTCAGCATTGAAGACTGCGCTTAAAGACGCGACTGTCGATATGGGTGCACTCACCAAGAAAGTCGAAAAGCATCCAGCGCCCTTGTCTCCGCAAAATGCTGACGTCGTAGTCGTCGGTGGTGGTGGAGCAGGTCTCGCCGCTGCTATTGCCGCCTATCAAGCGGGGGCAAAGAAAGTCATCGTCTTGGAAAAACTCGGATTTGTCGGTGGGTCGACCAACGTAAGTGAAGGCGCATTGAATGCTCCCGACCCTGAACGTCAAGGCAAGCAAGGCATCGAAGATAGTGTCGAGAAGTTCCGTACTCAAACCCTCAAGGGCGGTCATGACAAGGGCGATCCCGTGCTCGTTGAATACCTCACTTCTCATGCCATGGAACAAGTCAAATGGCTCGAAAGCATGGGGGTCAAATTCAAAGATGAAATTGGTACGGCCACTGGCGCACTTTGGCAACGTAGCCATTATCCCGCTACACCATCGGGCAATACCTACATTCGCACGTTTGAGCAGGTGATCAAAGACACCAACGGCGCGATTGAAGTGATGACCGATACGCCTGTATCCGAACTCATTGAAACCAATGGGAGAATTACTGGCGTCAAGGCCAAAAACTTTGGCCATGACGTAGTGGTCAACGGCAAAGCGGTTGTCATCGCGACGGGCGGCTTTGGTGCTAACGTCAAACTGCGCCAAGATGTTAACACTGGCGTGTGGAAGCACGTCACGCTCGACAACAAAATTGGCTGTACGAACCTCTACAAAGCGGCTCAAGGTGACGGCTTAGTGATGGCAAAGAAGGCTGGTGCTGAGTTGATCGGCTTGGATGATATTCAGATTCATCCGTGCGGAACGCCTGGCACAGGCCTGATGGAAAACATCCGTACTTCTGGCCGTAACCGCATCTTTGTGAATCTCTCAGGTGATCGGTTCGTCAATGAGGGGGCTGCCCGTGACGTGCTCGCCAATGCCATCTTCAAGCAACCTGAAGGCACATACTGGATTGTCGTGAACAAACTGCGCTATCCGTCGCGTGACTTTGTCGATGCCAATGGCGCGACTATTCGTGACATGGTCGCCTTGGGTAGCGTAATTGAAGCCAACACATTGGAAGAACTCGCTCAAAAGACTGGCATGGATGCCACTAAGCTCAAAGCCTCGATCGACGGCTACAACGCTGTGGTGAGCGGAAAGGCTGAAGATCCGCTAGGCTTTGTTGCCAACAACAAGGCTGATAAGCTGATGACCGAAGGTCCATGGTACGCCTGCAAGAAAGTGCCGACCGTTCATCACACGATGGGCGGCATTCGCATTAACGACAAGGCTCAGGTCCTTAACGCCAACGGTAAGGTCATTCCAGGGCTTTATGCCGCAGGAGAAGTCACTGGAGGCATTCATGGTTCAAACCGCCTTGGTGGCAACGCCATTGCTGATGTGATGGTATTTGGTCACACCGCAGGCACGAACGCTGTCACGCTTCACTAGTCAGCCAACAGACTTGCGCTTGCGAGCGTAGTGATGTTACTCCGCACTGCAAGCGATTTGTTCACTGGCAAGCTCCACCGAAACCAAACGGGCGACGATAAAGAGGATCTCTTCTCGTCGCCCGAGTTTAACTCAGCGCCACCTGGGTCTTAACGCTTAGCTGTGCCACTTAATTTTTTTGGTAACTTCACAACTAAAGAGGGAGTCGTGAGTGTGGAAGAGGGCAGTGGCGTAATGTCAGCCAGTTTTCCATAACGTGCGCGTAGCTCACTAATCTCGCCAAAGTCTAGCGCTCGCTGTGGGCAGCTCTCCACACACAGGGGCATTTTCCCATTGTCGAGTCGATTTAGACAGCCATCGCACTTTTCCATTTTGTGTGTGGTGGTGTTGAGCACAGGCGCCCCGTAAGGACACGCTTTGGCGCACGAGCCACAACCAATGCATTTGCTCTGATCGATCACAACCAACCCATCTTCCGTGCGCTTATGATGAGCACCTGTCGGGCAAACTTTCACACAACTCGGGTTGCTGCAGTGCTGGCATGAGGTCGAAACGTAGTACGCCAAGACATTTTGTGTCCACGCTCCAGAGGGAGTTTTCTGCCAGGTGCCTTCAGCATGCTCCACGACATGACGGTAATTCATTCCAGTCGCGCCATTGTGACCGTCCTTACAGGCAACCATACAGGTACGGCATCCCGTGCACTTACTCACATCAACAAAAAAACCTAATTGTTTCATGGTATTAGACTCCTTAACCTAAGCGGCTGACTTCGACGAGGTTGGTGTGCATGGGGCTCCCCTTGGAGATCGGAGAGACTAGGCTCGATGTAAGCGTGTTGATACAGCCCCCTTCATCAACGCGAGTTTCAGCATTGGGTCGATACCAACCCCCTTGAGGTAGCGCAACTAAGCCAGGTATGATGCGAGGGGTGACTTTCGCTGGGAGCGTGAGTGCGCCACGATCGTTCCTTACTAGCACCATATCCCCCGTCTGAATATTGCGAGACTGTGCGTCTAGCGGGTTAATGAGCAACGCATCAGGGTGCAGCTCTTTCATCCACGGCAAATTCGCGTAGGAAGAGTGCACATGCCCTGGGCTGTGGTAACCGTAGCACTCAAGCGGATACTTTTTCTCCAGAGGATCACCTTGGCCGAGCATTTCATGTGTGGCGATAAAGGTTGGAATTGGTTTAATCACCTGACCTTTTGCATTGGGTAGAACCTGTGTGCGCGCGAGTTCAGCCAAGCGTTTCGAGTAAATTTCAATCTTGCCACTCGGTGTCTTGAGCGGATTGGCGATGGGATCCTTGCGGAAATTTTCCATTGTGATCCCAGAGTCTTCGGCAACGCGATACTTCACAATGCCTACTTTCCAAAACTCCTCAAAGCTGGGGAGGTCTTTGACCTTTTGGCGTGTTTTTTCATAGCACTCTCGTAACCACTCATCGTAAGTCTTCCCCTCTGTGTACTGTGCTTCCACGCCAAAGCGAGCCGCCATTTCACGCATGATGTCCCAGTTACGCTTTTCTTCAAACCGCGGTTCAACCGCTTTTTGCATTGCGATCAAATAGCCATTGGCGCCTACGGAGTAGGAGTCACCGGAAAAGTCATCGTTTTCTTGACCAGCTACGTCAGGTAGCACATAGTCCGCAAAGCGCGCAGTAGGTGTCATCTGCGTGTCTACGACGACAAAGCACTCGACGAGGGACTCGTCCCTGAGAAGCTTGCTCATCAAATTGCTGTTCGTGTGCTGATTGATGACATTGTTGCCCTGAGTCTCCCACATGAATTTGATGTTTTGCTTGAGAGCATCAACGCCACGCACGAGGCCTGTTTGTGCTGTCAATGCCTTCGCTTCGTAAATAGCTCTGTGCCAAGCATTGAGACAAACCGAAGCTTTCACTGGGTTTGCGGGTACAGGGAGAGAGGCGGCGAACCCGGCTTGGTCAGCTTCACGGGCACCATTGTTCGTTCCTGGCAACCCAATCTGCCCCGTGAGAATTGGAAGCATCGCGATTGAAAGACAGAGACTGTCGCCGTTAGCACGGCGCTGTGGCCCCCAGCCTTGAGAGATAAAGCAGGGCTTTGTGGTGGCAATTTCGCGCGCTAAGCGGATAATAGTTTCTTCAGGGATACTTGTGATTCGACTTGCCCATTGTGGTGTTTTAGCGATTGCATCAGGTCCCATACCCAAAATGTGGCTCTTATAGTCGCTCCCCTTCGGGGCAGATGCGGGCAATGTCTTTTCGTCATAGCCAATGCAGTACTTATCTAGAAATGCCTGATCGACTAAGTTCTCAGTTATCATGACGTAGGCCATGCCCTCCACTAAGGCTGCATCAGTACCAGGGCGAATTGGTATCCATTCGTCCTCGCGGCCGAGCATGGAGTCGGTGTACATGGGATCGATCATGATAACTTTGGTGTGCCCAGCCCCTAAGGCGCAAGTCAATCCATAAGATTGGCCTCCTCCTGAAGCACGTGTCACTGCTGGGTTATTGCCAAACGTAACGTAGAGTTTAGCGTTAGCTATTTGCTCCATGTAGGAACCAACATTGGTCGTCTGACTCAACACCGCACTGGTATAGCCATATTTGTCGTAACCCCCGAAGAGGTACGGCCAGGCCATCTGAAATTGGCCCGCAGAGTAATCTGAAAAAAAGTTCAGTGTGCCCCCGATCAGGTTAAAAAAGCGCTGTGTACATTTGCGTGAGTTCATCGCAATGCCATTATTGCCAGAGCCGTGATTGATAAACACGGCCTCATTACCGTACTGGGCAATGACAGACTTTAACTTTGCGGCGATTTCATCGAGAGCCTGATCCCACGAGATACGCTCAAATTTACCTTCACCGCGTTTACCCACGCGTTTGAGCGGGAATTTAAGGCGTTCTGCAGAATAAACGCGTTGTTTGATAGCACGGCCACGCAGACAAGCTCTGACTTGGGGGAAATCTGTACCATTGTTACAAGCGAGCGGTCTACCTTGGTTGTCCGTCTCGATGCGAATGATCTGGCCTCGTTTAGAGATGACTCGAATCGGACAGCGACTACCACAGTTGACGGTGCACGCTGACCATGTTTCAATCTCTATGTCATCCAGCGCTTTAGCGACTGCTACGGTGAGGGTCTTGGGGTTAAAACCGCTCAAGGCGACTGCTGCCATCAAACCGCGCAGCATGCCACGTCGAGAAAGCATCATTGTCATATGGGCTTTTCCTTCTTTTGGTTGAGTGAACTAGATCTTTTTTGCTAAATCCAGTTTATTAGCAAGGCGTTCATGAGAAGGAATGAAATTTTGACAATGACTATTGAAAATCCGACAATCGCAGATATGGCTTACAGGGTCTTAAAGAGTTGATCTCGAAAATCCTGTGGTGACATGAGAAGGTGCCTCTTGAACATCTGTCCAAAAGCACTTGGCGTTGCATAACCGAGTTGGTAGGCGATCTCACTGATGGGAGCACGTCCCGACAATAAGACGGTCGCCGCATTGAGCCGAATGAGGTTACGCCACTGTATAAAACTCAAGCCCGTTTCCTTGAAAACCAAGCGTTCCAATGTACGAGCACTCATGTGTAGCATATCGGCCCAGTCTTCGAGTTTGAGAGGGGAACCAGGGTTGTTTGCGAGTTTAGCTTGTAATTCAATCAACCGAGGATGGCGGGGTAGGGGGGCTTGAATGGCGAGGCCACGATGTGCAGATTGAATCTCGTCAAGCAGTACGCCAAATAGACGGCCATTACGCTGAGAAAAGCCTTGTGAAGGGTCACTCTCGGCAAGATGCCTAATACCGTACTGAACGTATTCAGGAAGTACAAGTGAGCAGATAGTATCGCTCATTGTATATCGCGCTGGGTCGAGAAAGAGATAGCCTGAGGCTGCTAGATCAGAGTGGAAAAAACGGTGCTTAACACCACCAGGTATCCAAAGCGCTGAGCCAGGTAGCACTGTGATACAACGGTCTGGGAGATAACACAGACATGCGCCACCCATCGCAAAGACTAAGTGTCCCCGTACATGCACTTGTAGAGTGTCAAGCGGATTAACCGGATCTTCCTGCTCGGTGACGTTCTGAATATGAGCTGTTGCCGGAGGCAGAAAATGATCTGGGTTGTAAGAAAAATCCTGAGCAGGTCGCGATTGCATAAAGCACCTCTGCTGCCTTCAAGGCACTAGAAGTCACTAATGATGCCTATTGCAAGGTACATTTGGTACTATGGAATACCCTTACGATATGACACTTGACTGGAGATGATCGCTAAAGAGCCTGCCATGCTAAGTGTGTTCTGACGCATGCCCAACAAGGCAGGGGAGTGAGGATATATCTACGCACAGGTGTGCTCTGTCAACAGACAACCGCACCTCCTAGGCTTCACTGGGTTCAGCATGATTCCTGCTAGTGAGTCCGTGTCCTAGCCGTAAATCTAGCTCAGCACGTGCCATCCCTGTGAGCAACATTACCATAACCAAAAGAAGTCGCGGGCGGGACTCACACGATCTTGCGTCGGCGGGGCCCTCGGTCTTTCTTTTTCCAAGCGATACGGGTTCCTGCCTCCTTGACCTTTGCAAGGTAGAGCTTCTCGAGTACTTCTTTCTCACCCAGCTTGCCGTTTTTGAGTAGTGACTCGACCTTCGGATCACTCCAATCTTCGCGCTGCCAGCCGAGAAGCCGCTAGGCCAGTAGTCAGCTAAGTAGGCGGCACAGACGTTAGTCCTAAGTGTATACGTACCTGTCACCTTCTTGGTATGCACCCCGTCGCCGAGCGGCGAGCTTCTCGCCGCAGAAATAGATGTCGACCTCACGCAGACAAAGCATCCTAGCAGCGACACATAACTATGTGTTAGTTACCACATTTTTATTTATAATTATGTGATAAATAACACATTTTTGAAGAACAGGTGCATTCATTGTACCGCTCAGTTCTTTAAAAAGGAGCGTTCATGGATCGACTGGCTCTCACTCAGCTCTTGGCGTGGAAACATCACCCTTACCGCAAGCCCCTCTTGCTCAAAGGCGTGCGGCAGGTCGGAAAGACCTGGCTCTTGAAGACCTTTGGTGCGACGCACTACGAGAATACGGCGTACTTCAATTTTGATGAGCACTCCGAGTATGCGGAGTTTTTCTCCCGAACCAAAGAGGTGCCACGGATTCTAGAGAACCTGCGGCTGGTGAGTGGGCAGAAGATCGCGCCAGAGAAGACGCTCATTGTTTTTGATGAGATTCAGAACGCGCCCGCGGCAATTAACGCGCTCAAGTACTTTCGTGAGACGGCGCCCGAGTACCATGTTGCGTGCGCGGGATCACTCTTGGGGGTGACGCTCGCACGGCCAGCGTCCTTCCCCGTGGGACAAGTCGACTTTCTCGACGTACATCCCATGACGTTTACCGAATTCTTGCTCGCAACGGGGGACGAAAATCTAGTGACCGCTATGAAACAGGTCACGGAAATCGAACCGCTGATGGAGGCATTTTTCAACCCGCTTGTTGAAAAGCTTCGTCTTTATTTCATTACGGGCGGTATGCCAGAAGCCGTTTTGCGATGGTCACAGACGCACGACCTCCAAGAGGTGGCCACTGTGCTGCGGAACTTGCTCAACGCTTACGAGAATGACTTCTTGAAGCACCCGAAAATTTCGGAGGTCGCCAAGATTCTGCTTACTTGGCGCTCGCTCCCAGCGCAGCTCGCGCGTGAAAACAAGAAATTCCTCTATAAGCTAGTGAAGGAGGGGGCTCGCGCACGTGAGTATGAGGATGCTGTGCAGTGGCTGATAAATGCCGGACACGTGCACAAGATTACCCGCGTCACTACCCCTGGATTGCCGCTATCGGCGTATGAGGACCTTGGTGCTTTCAAACTCTACGCGAGTGACATTGGGATTCTGCGGGAACTCGCACAGCTGCCAGCGGCGGCATTCGACGGCACCGCTGCACTCTTTTCTGAATTCAAAGGGGCGCTCGCAGAAAACTTTGTACTCACGAGCCTCATCGCCCAAACGGATCTGACGCCGTGCTACTGGAGTCAACTCAACCCATCGTACGAAGTGGACTTTCTACTGCAGCGAGGAGCGGATGTCATCCCACTGGAAGTCAAGGCCGCCACGAATGTTCGTAGCCCCAGTCTTCGTAAGTACAAGGAGCTCTTCGGCGCGCAGACGCGACTACGCGTGCGCTTCTCACTAGAGAACCTGCGGCTTGACGGCGATATGCTCAATATCCCGCTGTTCATGGCGGATCAGGCTGATCGGCTCATTGGCTTGGCGCTTGAGCACCTGTCGGGCGCGCCCGTAAAATTAGCCAATAAGCGCGGGTGAAAACTTAGCCACTCTCTTAAGAAATGAGTGCGCTACGACGCTTAATTTGCTACATATGGATGAGAATGATGGTTTTTACCATCAGGAGCCATCCAACATGCTCTCCAAACGCCGATGGCAACTTCTCCGCTTTGTGACGATTTGGTTGGTTTCTTAATGACGGTTTGGCTGGATGTGATTTCTGATTTTATGGAAATCTCCTTCGGGCACGTTTTTTTGTGAGCAGGTTCAGATCCTGTAGCTCCCGGCCCATCCTGTCATCCTGAGCTACAAGGAGAAGATCCTTATCCATATTGTTCAAGGCGTGCAGCACGGCGGCATAGTTACCCATGGCAACCGACGGCTCGCCTTTTTCCACCTTCCAGAGTGTGGCGCGGCTGATGCCAGCTCGTTCAGCGACGAGTTCAACAGAGAGGTTGCGTCTTAACCTAGCAAGCTTGATCTGTTCACCCATGGTCTGCAGAATTTTTTCCGTCACTGGCAGTATGTTGTACGCAACCTTCTTCACAGAATCACGCTCCATTATTTGTAATGTTTAATATTCTAAACAAAATAGAGTTCTATATCTAGAATACTAGACATTATATTTGCACGAGTCGGCATGATCGTGCAGTTTGTGATGTCGACACCTCGACTCACCGTCAGCCAAGAGCGGCTTCACCGCTATGTGACGGAATGGTTGGTTTTTCAGTGTCGGTTGTGTGCAGTTCTGCGACAATTAGACGTCTGTGCGTTCAAAGCTACGCCCATCAGAATAAGGGCGGTTCCAGCTCTCGGCGCAAAGAAACAGTTTCATTAGGCACTCGCAAGGTTCTCCATGGCGGCAAAAATCAACAAATCCGACATCAAAAATCTCCCCGAAGGCGCGAAGATTCAGGGCAAGTACGTCTTCTTTCGTTATTCGTACTCAGAGAACGGCAAGCAGAAGTTTGAGCGCGACCACATCGGTACCGTCGATGGTGATCAGTTCATCCCGAACGGGTACTACCTGCGGGAAAAACCAACGAAGAAGAACCGCACGCCTCAGAATTGGTCAAATCCTGCGAAGCGTAAAGAGGCAATGGAAAAAGCCTCGCAACTCGCAGCCCCAACAGAGCCCATAGATGTTCCTGAGCAGAATCCTGCTACCTGTGTTGGCGTCACGGCCGTCATGATGCACTTGACGTACAACACTGGGCTTGTTGATGACGTGTTGCGTATCTTCAAGGGGGACGTTGCGAAAACGCTTCAAGCTTTGAATCTCTCAATGAAGACCGCGATCGCGACAGAGCATGCCTATTGGTCTAAGATCGACCCAAGTGTCCACCGATTAATCGAATCAGGCAGTCTGTTGCCGTCGCAAGTCAGTGATTTTCTGAGTGACATCGGGACGCGTTATCAGCTCGCCAAAGAGTTCGAGAAATGTCACCTATCTCGCTTTGAAGGCAATCAATTCATCGCCTTGGATGGAGTTCGCGTCAGCGACCATCCTGTGGGCGAGGCCGGGGCTCATAATGAGCAACCCGAGGGTGACAATTCATCCGCACTCTCATTTCTTATCGATCCTACCGCTGGAACGTCACTCTTGAGCTATCGATCGTTGCCCGGCCACGCCACGATGAAAGATTTCGTGCAATTGTGGCGGGCTCCGAGCTGAACGCTAAGAAGGCACTCTTTCTCCTCAAGAACGTCTCCTTCAGCGACGAGTTGCTCACAAGCCTCAAGAGTAGGGGATCGGATTGTCTGGTGGGCGCACCAGTTAACCTTCCCTTAGTGCGTGATGTCACCGATAACGACAAACGACTCTTTTTTGCCGCTAGGTCGCTCGTGAGTCGCTTCTATGGTGTCAAGCGTGCATGTCTCATCGAGCACGCCAGCCTCAAGACACCAGTCTGGGTTTACGTTTTTCGTAATCCCAAGGCCGAGCTTGAAGCAACACAGTCGCTTAACAAACAGCTGGATGCGGCCAATAAGCGCTGGCTTGCGGGTGAGCTCCCGAGTGACGATCCCCTTTGGAGATTCTTCAAAAAGCCTGCTCAAACAGAAGGGAGCCGGCAACAACTCGAGTATGAACTAGATCTGATCGATCAGGAATGCTATACGAAAGGATTCTTTGTCTTTGCCAGCACACAGGATTTGCCGATCGAAGAGGCCTTGGACCTCTATAACCTGCGCAGCGAAGTCGAAAGAACCTCTGCGGCGATGCTCTCGACGCTACTGAAATCCGTGCCGCAGAACTCGCCTGCCATCTATGATGGAGCGTTGTTCATCACGGCCATCGCCCTCAATATTCTGCTCTTGCTACGCGGCCGCGTGCAAACCGTCTGCAAGTCAGCTAGGCCACGCGCGCTACTTGATTTGGTCAACATGCTGCAGCAGCTTCACTTGACCATCAATGAGAACAACCAGCCGGTATTGGTCGGTCTCAGCGCACGCTTGAAAGAAGCGCTTGACAGGATGGAGATGTCACCCCTCTTCGAGAGTGCCACAACGGTCCAATATTTGTTAACAGCCAAAAAAGTTTAGCTATAGCACCACAGCGAGAGACTAGGAGCTACGCCGCAATGTGAACCTCTCGGTACAGAGATCTACCAGCATGAGGTGCAAGGAAAAAATCTATTTTCCGAATTTTTCCCTAATAAAATGAGTCATTACATCTGAAGTTAGTTCTAGGTCAGGAAACATTTCTTTTGCTTCCTCCAATAATTTTGTTGACTCTTCTTTGCTGAAATTTGGTTCCTCATCTAATACAGGAATCATTTCATCTAGACGCTCTGTATTTATTTTGACATTGTATGTATCATTTAAAATTTTCTGTATGCTGTATTTTTGGCATTTATTATAGTCATTTAAATAGTAATAGAATTCAATCCCATGCTGTCTATATAAGTTAGGATACATTATTATGTATGCAACATGTGTCATTAATGCAGTGTATTGAGCAGCTATGTATTTATCAAAAAGTATATTGATCTTCTTTAAATATAGATATGGCTCGTAAAATACTTTAGCGAGATCATTTTTGTCTAGCTCTAATTCGTCTTTCTCCTCGTTAAATTTGGTTATATCAATAGCAACTCGTGGATTTGTTGATATGATTTTATGCTCATTATCACAATATTCCCACTTTTTATCTTTAATAGTATTTTCAATTATCTTGGTAGGAGTATCTTCATGAGAAAAGTCGTGAGCACTCCTCTTATTACAAAGTGCTATTAATCTATCTTTTGGATTATTTCTATCTGTTGTGCTATTAATCCTGATCGGTATGTTTACATTATCTGATCTCATACCATAAATTATCGGTGTTTTAAGTGTATTGTATATAACTATTGCTTGTAATTTGCAGTGGTTATATTCGAAACATATTATTTCATAGTCAGGCTTATCTCCATCTATAAAAATCGCCTTGGTGAATATATTTGTCAAGTTACCTTCTATTACAAAGTCCTCTGGGTTTTTAAGGCCAACGACTTTAAAATCATTAGAGATGCCATAGAATATAAAACAATTATTCATGTGCGTAGTATTTGAGAAACTGACGATATCATTAAGTATATCGTTATATTTATTCGAGCATTTTTCCTTGAAGTCCCATATCTCATTTTCTTCCTTTGTCTCGAGAGCGAGATCTAAGACTTGACATAATATGTCAGTTGTGTAATTTCCTCTATCTAGATTTAAGAGTTCATTCGTTACCATATAGCACTCCTAATATAATTATTACTAATAAAAAAGTAACAGCACTTGATATGTCTACTGTATTCCAATGAGGGGTTATCCTGGCGTCGAAAAATGTTTCATCGCAATGGCAGTCGTGCTTTATCCTGAATTAGGACCGATTTCCAAAATCTCAGTAAAATTTACATGTCTGTAATATAAGATATATGTATTAATTTGATGCAATAAAGATATCAAGCGCGTCATTCATAGACCAACCAATTCGTCACGAAACTCCGCCATACGAGCCGATGTGATGGACGCTGAAGTCGGATGCCGCAGGCCGGCGTTTGCAAGGGCTCTGCATCGCACAGGACCCTTGCATCTGCTGGTTATTCAGGCTTGATCAAGTCGAGTGCTTCCAGCTCAGCGATGAAGCCTTGGATGATGACCGCGTTTCGCTCTTGGATGTTTTCAGCAGTAAAGAGGTCGTTGCCACTCTTTGCAATTTCCTTCAGTTCGACAATGCTGGTCCCTGGTCTTGTGGTGCTGTTATCGCTAAAGCCTTCGTAGTACTTGCGTTTATCGGTGAGCCGATAGTCTGACGCCCTAATGTTGATTGTCTTCTCTAAGAGCGATTTGTTACCAAGGAGTTCAACGGTAGCCTCATTGACACCCGTAGCGTCATTTAAGCGACGTCTCGGATAAATGTGTTCAATGTCGAACTGTTGCTCGGGAGCGGGCAGCGGCTGATCTTTTCTACTGAAAGCCCACCACGCAAGCATCGACTTCGTGAATGGTCGGCTATTCGTAAATGAAAAGGCTTGAAAACTATCGAGAATTTCCTTTTTTGTGAAGCGAGAGCGCTCATACGTGACCGGCACGTGCTGCACAATGTTGATCATCTCTGGGTACATGGGCACGCGTAGCGCATTGACGCCAGGTCTCACCACTGCCCACACCCAGACCATTGCCGTTAGGCGTCTAAGGAAATCGGCGAAGGCCTGATTGTTGAGGTTGTTGTCCGCATCTTTGTTGGAGAGAAAGTAAACGCTTACCATGTAGGTCCACATCCCGTTGGGCGCAAATCGCAGGATGTAGAGCCACCTGAGCGCCTCATCGCTGAAGGAGGCATCAAGCGCCTGTACGCGTTGCCAAAAGTCGAGCAGGGACTCCAAGCTCTGCAGCGCTTCGTCAGATCGGAGCGCCGCATAGTTGTCTCGGCTAAAAAATGACCGCAAGCTCGGCGTGGTCGTGTTCCGCTCGCCCAGTTTGGCACGCTCATAGTACATATAGCGCGTGAAGAGCTCGTCCATTGGCGAGGCGCCATCGAACGAGTCCCTTGCGCGTTGCTCCATTTCTTTCCACCGTTCAACAAACTCGTCTTTACGATGCAGATCGGAGAAGTACTTATAGAACTTGGACTTGAAGATATCGGCGTCTTCGAGTGGTAGCCCCCTGTCGTTGAGTGTGGAGAAGATGCGTAACGCCGTATCTTGACTTTCCGCTTCAATCGGCAGCAGGATGACGTTTTTCAGGATACGGTTTGCCAGGTAAGGCGTGCATGAGGGCCATTTTTGGATCAGCTCTTTGTCAATCTTTTCTTGGAAGAAGGCAAAATTTTTGGCATAGGTGCTTTTCCAGCGTGCGTCTGGCGTACCCGTTTTAAGGATCGATAGAAACTCTTCTTTATCGTTGTCCGATGCTACCTGAGAGTCAATCTTTAGCTGATCCATGTCGGGTTCATCGAACTCATTCGTCTTCCAAATACACGACGCGATGGCATTGCGGGTCTTGACCGACAAAGGATCCTTCATGTACTGAAATTTCTCGTAGAACGCACGCAGCAGGAGCATCAACGTCGTAAGACGCTGCTGGCCGTCGATGATTTCAAGCTTCCCATCCTCATTGAGAAACGTGACAATGGGTCCTAGGAAGTATTCATCCGTTTGGCTATTGAACTTTTCGTAGTCACCGTCGGGAATCGCGAAAGCAAAGAGGTCTTCCCATAAGGTGGTGCATTCATCTTCGGTCCACGCGTAAGGTCTCTGATAATCGGGAATCAGAAAATCCGCATGCTTGTCACGGAATAGGTCTTGTACGGTTTTTTGTTCGATTTGTAGCTTTGACATGATTCTCTTGAGCGAGGATGGTAGTAGTGCAGGAGGGCAGAGGCGAAGTCGCTCTTTCGCTTCATAGCCTTGCCGCTGTAGGCGCAGGCTGCAAATACCCATATTCCCATCAAGTGTAGACGAGATACGGCGTATTCGCTGTCACGTCTAGCGCAGACTGCGCCGGAATAGATTCGGAGTGTGGGATCGATCCTGAGAATGGCGCTCGCGTGCCATGCGGAATACCTTGTCCAAAGAAATCGGACAAAGGACTGTTCCAGCCAAGTGAGGCTCAGCATCCTAGGCTTGAGCGCTTCTCGTACAGAATGCCTGAGCGCAGAAGAAAAAGACTAGCCCGCGCGCCCACACTATGCTAGATTCAATCGTGAGCTTTACCGCACAGTGCGGCGTTTTGCGCTGCGATTTAGAGGAGCCTTTGCTTCACTACGCTCGTTTGATGGCTCTTGCGAAAAGCTCACGCACCCATCCTATTTGCCCGCAGGGCGCCACCGCCCTGCGCCATTGACCACCCACGCCAGGAGAGACGCTCATGACGCTCATTGAAAAAGCCAGACAGTGGCTAAAAGACGAAGAGTTCGACCGCATCATCGATGCTGACTTAGAAATTCCCGAAGAGGATCACTCGTTTGAATTTGACGAGGTGCTTGTTGCAGCGCTTGCGCGCACCGCTGATCCCGATACCGAGGAAGGCAAAGAGAGGCTCAAGCGTATCCTTGCGCTCGCAGAGAATCACGAAGAAGAGCTGCTAAATTCCTCGAATTTCTGCCGTTTCGTGGGCTACGCGCACTATGCGCTCTGCAACTATGGACAGTCGTTACCGCTTTTTGAGCGCGCACTCACCTTACTGAGAGAGGAGGGGGCTTCAGAAGCACGCATCGATAATGTGCTCGAGATGGGGCGTTATTCGGTTGACGAAATGATGAGTCCGACGCTTGCGTCTGGCGTCGATACGTTTAAAGCGCGCGCCGCTGCCGTTTGGGAGGTGTTTTCTGAGCGCGAAGCCGACTGGCGCAAAACGATTATGGGAAGCGACAACTTAGCTGAGGACGGTCTCGCGCTCATTGACGAGATTCATGAAGTGCTCTCTGAACTGCTTCCATTCTGTGCCTTTGAAGTGGGAAAAAACGAGGAAGCAGGGCGCCCAGAAATCATTTTCTCCGCTGAAGGCAACGTGGTGCTACTCATGGCCGCGCGCGCCTTTGTCCAAAACGCGCCTGATACCATCAAGCGCAACTGGCTACTGACGCTTGGACGACCGGCGCTGCCGCCAAGCTTCGCACTCAAAGTGGCAGAACTAGGGATCGATCTCACGCGAGAAGAGGTGCGGGTGACGATCGATGCGCCGCAAGCGCCTCTAGAAAATGCCCGTGTCAACCTCGTGCTCCACCATCCGCAACTAGCTGCGCTTGCCGAGATGAACGCTGGCGCGGCAGACTGGGTCGCTGAAATCCTGCTCAATCAAACGCTCGGAGAAATTGCCTGTATGCGCCTCATTGGTGAGCTCGCTGTGGCAGATGAGCCCGCTTCTTTGGGCGCGGAAGACTGCACGCTCGCTACGCTCGGGCAAGCGCTCTCGCAGCTCGGGATCGACGTGCAAGCGCTCAGCGCAGTCTCTGAAGATCAGCGAGATCCTTATGTCGTGAACACCGATGGGGAGGTCTCAGAGCGCGCCGATTACCGTCTTGACATCGTCGAGGGCGAGAGCAGCGCGCTACTGCTGCACTTGGATTATCTCTACGATGAGCCAGTGCTTATGGACATGCTACGAGCAAGCGGTATTGTGGCAGGCTTTTTGGTTTGGGATATCAAAGGACTTAACGAAGAAGAGGCGCTTGCGCTCGAAGCGCACATCAGCGCAGCGTTGCACGAGCGGCTCGATGAGAGCGTCTTTACCGAAGTGGGATGTGCTCGCGGCCTCTACACGGGCTACCTTGATGTGATCGTTTGGGACTATACGACGTTCCTTGAGGCGCTCGATGCGGTCTATAACGAGCTCGCACTCAAGGTTTCGGGCTTTCATACGTTCTACCGTCGTTGCCCAACGCTTTACACGACCTATACGGAAAACGAGGAGTGAGCTGCCCATGAATGAGTCTGCTGAACGCTCGGAGGCCCGAGCGCACGATATCGTCTTTGACCCAAGCAACCCAGAGGCGTACCTCGCCCGCGCAGGCGAGCTCAATGCTGATCACGAGTTTAGAGCTGCCATTGCTATGCTTGAGGCGATTCCGACCGAGTACCTCACGGATCGAATTCGCTGGAATTGGGCACGTACATTGCAGAATTTGGCCGTGCTCGGTGAGCGCGATGGCGAAGAGTTGCCTGCGGTCGAGCGCAATGCGCTCATGGCGCAGTCGGTGGAGCTGCTGCGCCAAATGGTCGACCCAGACAAAGAAAATGGCGCAGGCTGGAACATGGCGATGGCCTTTGGGTATTACTACCAAGGCGGCAAAGACTTGCAAGCGCTCGTCTACGCGAAACGCTGGGCAAAGCTCGCGCCCGAAAACGAAAGCGCCCCCGCGCTCATGCGCGATGCGCGATCAGACGCTATTGAAGTGGCGCGCGCAATGGACGATGCGGAGCTCGAGCGCAACACCTGTGAGGTGCTTGACGATGCCGCTTACCACACAAGTAAGCCCGCAGAGCTCAACCTTCCAGTCTCGATGCTTGCGGGCGTGAACCACATGGCGATCTTTTTGCGCTGGGCATTTGAGCGCAACTTGATGCATCCCGATTTTGTCGCTGCGCATGCCGATGAGATGGGTGAGGCGCTTGTCTCGATGAGCGACTTTGATCTACGGCGCTTTATTCTTGAGAAGCTCGATGGGCGTCTTCTACCCGAGATGTTCGTTGCCCACGCAGCACTTTTTGCCGACTACTACTACGACATGGAGGGGAGCCTGTTCCCGAGCTACGCCTCTGACGTTGACGAGCACGCGCTTCGCTATTTCGGTCCCGAGCGTTACCACTCGGACGAATTCAAGACTGAGGCTTACCTCTTCGTGCCGTACGATGAGACGTACTACCGCGAAATGGCCGAGATAATCGAGCATCGTTTTAGCGCCTGGTTCAATATGGATATCGATGAGAGCGGGGTCGAGAGCGCAGTAAAAGAGACTCTGGGAGATGCCTTTGAAGAGGAATGCGTGCACTATATTCCGCCCATGACAAATCGGGATCCGCATGCAACGGCGCTAGAGTACGGGCGCAGGCTTGCCGCGCGCACCGCGTCGCTTCCGCTACTGCTAGAAATCTCGAGCACGGTCCAAACGATGCTTGAGCGCAATACGGGCGGCGCGCCGCTTACGCAAGCGTTGCTCGCGGCGGCGCGCGAGCGCTTTTCCAACGCCGAACTTCCTACCTTTAACGACGTGCGTGAAGCGCGCAAGAGTAGGGGAGCCTGCGCAAGCGACAAGCAGGAAGCCGCGCCGCGCGCGGGCCTCGAGCACGCCGAGCCCAGCGAGGCTGGCATCGAGGCAGCTATTGATGCGCCGCTCGCAAGCGAATTCACTGCACCGCCGCCAAGTGAAGATGAGGACGGGCCGCAACCCATGACGCGCCCCTTCTTTGTGCTTGACGTGAAAGCACTGCGAGTTGAGGATGTGCTCGCCACCGTCTGCGTGGGCGGCGTTAACCACTGGCCCACAACCACGGAACTCATGGCCATCGTGCGCTATCTCAACGACACTTATGGTGCTGTGCCCGCCATTGTCACGAGCGAGTCGCTTGGGCTTTGGGTACCCAAGCCGCTCGAAGGCGCTGCTGCGCAGGCAGCCGCCGACGATATCCTCGCGCTTTGTCTAAGTATGCGTGCGCAAGGCATTGATGTGGATACGCTCGCCGAGCAGCTCGGCACGCTGAACTACTGGACGCTCAAATGGTAAAAATGTGGCCGTAATCACATTTTTATTAATAATTATGTGGTGTTTATCACATTTTTGTAAATATGCGTCGCAAGAGCACAGCAACGCAAGCTCTCTCAGTGCTAATGGGCGAGCTTAGCGTTGCTTTGGGCTGAGGCGGCAACAGGGGAGCGCGATTTGAGCGCACGCAACGCCGTGGGGGTCGAAGCGGTGATCAAGTGCACTGTTTGTCGTTCTTTTGTGGCAAAATCACTGAGCTTACCGCTAAGCGCACACGTAAATAATGATCAAACCACACCCATGCAGAGCGCTGTGCGAGCCTGACACGACCCGCCTAAAGAAGGAGCACAAGACGTGACACTTTACGAACAATGCCATGAGTGGCTAGAGCAGAAACAGTTCAAGCCCATCCTCGAGTCGATCGAGGCGTTGCCCGAGGCGGAACATTCATTTGAGCTCGATGCGGTGTATGCGCAAGCGCTTGCCGCTTTGGCAAATCCTGACCAAGAAGAGGGGGCTAGCAAGCTCGAGCGCGTCATTGAACTCGGGCAAACACATGCTGAAGCGCTGGCAACATCGATTCCATTCTTGTGGACTGTGGGCTATGCGCATTATGCGTTAGGCAACTTTGGAGAGGCGCAACGCTTGCTTGAGCGTGCGATTACGCTCATTGAAGAGAGCGGCGAAACCGAGGGGCAACGCTTGGAGCAGGCCAAGGAGATGGTACGCCTGGCGACGGCAGAAATGCTGAATCCAGAATTGGATGTCGATGATACCTTCCGGGTGAAGGTAGCGGCAATGTGGAAAGCGTTTGCCGCTCGAGAAGCTGAGTGGCGTGCGACGCTCTTTGACGAAGAAGCGTACCAAAAGAGCGCTCAGGCCATGCTTGATGAGGTGTCTGATGTTTTGCACATGGCTCTTGCCGATATCGGCCTTGAAATTAGTGTAAATCCGATTGAGCACCGACCTGAGATCGTCTTTGTGGGCGAAGAAAATTTGGTTTTACTGCATGCGCTACGGGCTGCGCTTAGTGCCGCCCCCGAGTCAATTACAGAGCACTGGAAGCTCACACTTGGCCGAGCGCCCCTTGCTGCAAATTCCACGCTCACGCTTGCTGAGTATGAGCTTGACATTGCGCTCACCGATGTGCGCGTCTGGGTTGAGCGCGTGCAGAGGGCGGGGCGGGAGCTGGTTAACCTGCGACTCTATCACCCTCAATTAGCGTCGCTGGCGCTTAGAGAGGACGAAACGGCGCTGCTCGAGTGGTTGACGGCCGAGCTCGCTGAGCGCGCAGTGGGCGAGCTCGTCTACGTGACATGGCTGGGTGAGGTAACGCTTGCTGATCAGGACACGATGGCGCGTAGAGAGGACTGCACGCTTGAAACACTCTTAGAGAAACTCACAACGCTGGGCATAAATGCCAATCCAAACGACTGGCAACTACTCGACGTTCCGAGTTTTTATTCTGTGTCTGAACCCGTGCAGTATCAGGATAAAGAGCGCTGGGAGGATCACCGTTTCGACATTGTTGAGGGCGTTAGTAGCTGCTTACCGTTTCACACCTTCTACATGCAGAATGACGCTCGCGTGATGGATTCGCTGACGCGCTCGGGTATCGTCGCTGGCTTTATGCTCTGGGATATGAACGTTGTTTCCGATGAGCAAGCGCAAAAGCAGTTAGCTGATCTACGCCGTTGGCTACGTAAGCGACTCGATGAGCAAGCGGTTTCCATCATCGGTAGCGCCCGCGGCACGGAGAAAGGCTACCTCGATTTGCTCATCTGGGATTATCCCGCGTTCCTCGATGCGCTCGATAGCCTGGGAGATGAAATGAAGCTCGAGCTTGCTGGTTTTCATACGTTTTACCGGCGCTGCTTGACGCTTTACGTCATTTAGGCGGCGGGTAGTGGGGGTGCGGCAGAGAGCACATGGCGCTCACTGCTGGCTTGGTGGCCGTTGCATCGCCGCGGCCACCATTCTGCTGAGCGCAGAGGCGCGCTCGTTAGTGCTAGCAACGCTTATTCGAGCGGACGCAGTACGATCCCAGCGCTCTCAGCAATATGCTTAATTTTCTCAAAGCCAAGCGGCTGCACGAGACAGAACCCTGCGTCGATCATTTCCCACTCGCTTTGGGGCAACGCGTCCATGAACGCATCGTACGGCACCCAGAGGAAGTTCTCCGTCTCAAAGTCAAAGAAGAAGATCCGCCATTCAACATCTTGCGCCTTGAAGTCGTACTGGTAGAGCGGCACCATAGTTGAGTAACGCGGTAGCACCGCGGCTCCGTCCGAGAGGATATAAGCGCCAATCAGCGTGCGAGCGGCGTCGTCCTTTTCTTTACGCAAAAAGGTCGGTCGCAGAATCTGCCCTTCGGGCACCGCAGCTTTCTTTACGATGGCTTCAAAAGCCCGAACGGGGTCTGGCGCAGCGAAAATCTGCTCGATCAGTGCGCGGTCAAAAACCACTTCACGTGAGAGTGCCAGCAGCATGCAGACGTTCATGTCCTCGTTCTGGAACATGCCGCGCATCGTCTCGAGTCCCAAGAGAATATCTTCTGTCCAGTCGCGCGAGAGCAGTTCGGAGAGCGACATTCGCTCGCGCTCGTCCTCATCGCCATAGAGGATCTCATCGATCCCCAGCTTCTGCGCAAGCGCCGCCATGAACTTTAGTGCCATCTCCCAGTCAATAAGCGCGACGGGCGTCTGCAGGTGCACGAGGTAGTCGTCCTCGTCGACACCAAAGCCAAAACCAAAAATCGCCGCTTCATCTACAAAGAGCACGGGCTCCGCATCAAGCGTATTGACGGGTTGCGCAACATACGCTTCATAGGCAGCCTGAAACTCCTCTTCATCGTGAAAGTCGCCATCAAACTTCAGTTGCAGATTTTCGATAAGCGCAAGCACCTCGTTGAGGGTGAGCCAAGCGGCGTTCTGAGGCTTACGAAGTCGAAATAGATTACTCATGGTGAGAGTCCTTACGATGGTTGTGTGTGGGTCAATATGAAGCGCGCCGCGGGTCTTTTACGAACCTTTTGAGGCGCAAACCTTCCTTACCTAAGCGTAGCAGAGTGGCTTGCGCAAGGAGGGCGATCCGCTGCCAATTTCAAACGCCTCGCACGTGTATACCGTAAAATCAAAGTGACTTGCACGGCGGGACTGCCGCGAGTGAACACACTTATGCGCTGCGCGCCTTGCTCACGAACCTGCTCTAGGAGAGCCTCTCATGATCCGTACGATTTCCAATATTCTCTGGCACATTCCTTTTTTGGGCTTTATCAACGCCGCGATTGCCTTTTTGATCGGCAGCCTTTTGGTCATCACCGTGGTGGCGGCCCCGATCGGGCTCGGCCTCATTCAGTACGCCCGCTTTTTGATGGGTCCCTTTACCAACCGCATGGTGCACCGCTCGCTGCGACCCGACGATGATCCAAACCTGCTCTGGAGCACCTATGGTCTGATCATCAAGATCCTCTACATTCCGATTATCGGCGTGCCGCTCACGATCTTGACGCTTATTCAGATCTTCGGTCTCATTTGCTCCATCGTTGGGATTCCCATGGCGATCGTGCTCTTTAAGTCGCTTGGCACTTACCTCAATCCCGTAGACAAGGTCTGCATGAACGTGTTCGAGGCAAACTACCGCGAAGCCGAACGGAACTTCAAAAACTAATCGCGCAAGAAACACCTCACCTTACGCTACGCTTTGTGCTTTTCGATGCATGCGCTAAGCGCCCCTAAGCACCTAAACTCCCGCCTCACAGATCCCTATTTCAGGAAGCGAGGCGGGTGTGCCACC
>OOBP01000432.1_pt1 | contig 34281 bp, 44 predicted proteins | sample 1671681 | NCBI WGS metagenome assembly OOBP01 (sample SAMN06348181, study PRJEB24527) | human gut metagenome
GCCCCTGGAGTGGCACGCCCAGAAGGAGGCCTGCCGCACCTTTGAGCAGGAGGAATATCTGGGCCTGTCCATGGCCATCTCCGCCTATGTCTATCCCTACCGCCGGTATCAGGAGAAGGTGAAGGAAGCTATTTACAGCGCCAAAACTGTGGAGGAGGTGCAGGCAGTTGTCATCGACTACGCCAGCGTGTCAGCTGGGTGATCGTGTTCTGTCCATGCTCTTGTGGTCCTGGGGCGGGACAGTGTATTTCCTGCTGGAGGTCATCTTTAAAAGTGTGACAGGACACCCGGAACGCATTTCCTGGACCATGCTGGTGGTGGCCATCCTGCTCACCATCCCCGTGGAGCGGGCGGGGGAGCAGCTGCCCTGGGCGGTTCCTCTGTGGCTCCAGGCCCTGGTCTGTGCCGCCCTGGTCACCGCCGTGGAGCTGGCCGCCGGGTGCGTCATCAACCTGTGGCTTGGCCTTGGAGTGTGGGATTATTCCAACCTGCCAGGAAACCTGTTGGGCCAGATATGCCCACAGTACAGCGCCCTATGGTTTGTATTGTGTTTGGTTTTCATTCCGGTATTTGACCTGATGCGATATGCGGTTAAAGGTGGAGAACGGCCACACTACAATTTGGAGGTGAGACTATGCCGAGTCTTGGAGAAGTAATCGAGCGAGCAAATAGAATCAAGCCAAACCGATATGGGGACGATGTCTTGACCTCCTGGGTGTCTGACCTGGACGGGCGGGCCGCCCTGGAGGTGATTGGGCAGGATACCGCGCCGGAATACAAATGGCCCGAGGACGGGGACCGGGAGCTGCTGGTCCCCTCCCCCTTCTCCAGGGTCTATGAGCTGTATCTGACGGCCATGATCGACTTCCATAACCGGGAGATGGAGAGCTACCAGAACGACATGGAGGCTTTCAACGACGCCATGAGCGAGTGGATGGCCTGGTATCGGAGAACCAATCTCCCCAAAGGCACGGGCGGTTATACCAATGTTTTGTACTGAGGAGGCGCAATATGCTGCTGCCGAAAATGAAATATAATGAGAGCGCCTATCAGCAGGAGGTCATCCCGTTCCTTGGGATCAACTACTCGGACAACTTCCGCAGCGGAGAGCTGGCCCAGGCGAAGAACCTCTCTGATGTGCGCTATCCCTACCTCTCCCCCAGAAATCCCCGGGGTAAGGAGGAAAAGACATCGCCCACGGCTATCTTCTCATGGGATGGGAAGCTGATTCTGGTGGACGGCACCACCCTTTACTACGACGGCGAGGCTGTGGGCACCGTGTCCGCCGGGGAAAAGCAGTTTGCCGTGGTCAACACCAAGCTGTGCATCTGGCCGGACAAGGCCTACCTGGACCTGAAAACCAAGGAGTTTGGGCGGCTGGACGCCACCATCCAGAATGCCCAGGGTACGAAGGCTATTTTCACGGAGAACTCCGTGCAGATCAACGGAGAATTTGCGAGGGTATCTTCTTCCTATCTGAAGGTTTGGCAAACTAATATTTCCAATTCTGGTCATCTTACAAAGACTTATTCTTCCGCGTCCTGGACTGAGGATGGTGGATGGGTTCTGGAGGGAGAGCAGGAAGTGGAAGTTGAAACCCTGGCAGGACAGTCTGAGCCAACTGGGAAAAAGCTTCAGGTTGGAAACATTGTTATGCTCCAGAAAACCAATATTTCTGGAAATTATCAGATGAACACAAGAACATACTCTGTCGATCTGGATGAGCCTGGGAATCCAACCACATACGGTCAGTATTCAGAGAATAATGACCAAGGGTATTATGCGGAAGTTGTAGCAATGGATTCTTCAAACCGAAAAGAGGACGATGTTTATTTCTTTACGGAAACCGTTACTCTCCGTGTTTTAAACGCCCAGAACGAGCGTCAGGACCTGACAGAGCTGTTTGAGACCGGAGACAAGGTGCAGATCAGCGGATGTACTGTAAATCCAAAGAACAACACCGAGGAGGGAAAGTATCTCTCAATCGTATCTGTTTCAGCGGACACCCTGACCTTTGCGGACGGCACCTTCACCTCTGGAGAGGAGACCAGCACGGTCACAGTCAAGCGGCCTATCCCGGACATGGACTATGTGTGCGAGAGCGAGAACAGGCTGTGGGGCGTTTCCAACCAGGACAAAACGGTGTACGCCTCCGCCCTGGGCTCCCCCAAGGATTTTTACACCTTCGACGGCCTTGCCACCGACGCCTACGCGGTGGCCGTGGGCAGCGAGGGGGACTTCTCCGCCATATGCAAGTACGGCAACGCCGTGCTGTGCTGGAAGGAGCACACCTTACATAAGGTTCTGGGCTCCTACCCGGCGGAATATCAGATGGCCTCCTATCAGTACGCCGGGGTGAAGCAGGGGGCCTACAAGTCAATCGTCAACATCAACGAGGTGCTGTTCTACCTGGGGGCGGACGGCGTGTACGCCTTTTCCGGCGGCTCCCCTTCCCTGCTGTCCCGGAACTTCGGGCAGATTATCTTCTCCGCCGGCGTGGCCGGAACAGATGGGAACCGGTACTGGCTGTCCTACAAATCTCTGGCAGGCCAGTGGTCTCTGGTATCCTATGACCCGGAAAACGGGATCTGGCTGCGTGAGGATGAGAGCCATGTGCTGGACTTCTGCCGTTTGGGGGACGATCTCCTGTTTTTGTCCGGGAACACCATCTACACCATGGGGACCGGAACGGACATGGTGGAATGGATGGCCCAGTTCACCCCCTTCTATGAGACGGTAACGGGCCGCAAGCGGTATTCCCGCCTGTTCCTGCGGGTGGAGCTGCCCAGGGGCTCCTGGATCAAGGCAGATATGCGCTGCGACGGCGGGCGCTGGGAGGAGTGCGGGAAGCTGATCGGAGGGGTCAGCACGGTTCAGGTCCTTCCCCTTCTCCCCAACCGATGCGACAGGTTTGAAGTACGACTCAGCGGGTATGGGCCCTGCGCGGTCCAGTCCATGCTGCGGGAATTCCGGGTGGGAGGTGCTGTGTAATGCCGGTATTTTGGCAGGACCTTGGCGACTTGTCCGGGGACACGGCGGCGGATATTCGCCGCATTGCAAACTACATCGCCACCATTCAGGAGCAGGTGGAATTCAGCAACAAAAATATCCAGCGGCGGCTTTCCGCCCTGGAAGAAAAGGCAGGTGTCAAGAATGGCAGCGAAAAAGTATGATGAGCGGGACTACTCCACGGGCTCTGACGCCTTTCTCATGAGCGACGAGGACTACGCCCTGGCCAAGAAATACGGGGACCAGTGGAACGAGGCCTACAAGAACGGCAACCAGGCCGGGATGGACGCCGCCCACGCGGCGGTGGAGGGCATCCGGTCCAAGTACAACTACTCCGGCGGCAGCGACGGGAGCCAGTACATCCAGACCGGAAATCAGTATGGAAGTGCCCCCAGCTACACCAGCAAGTATCAGGACCAGATCGACCAGGTATTGGCCGGGATCATGAACCGCCCCGCCTTCTCCTACGACTACACCCAGGACCCCCTGTACCAGCAGTACAAGGAGGCCTACACCCGGGAAGGACAGCGGGCCATGCAGGATACCCTGGGCCAGGTGTCGGCCCGCACCGGCGGTCTGGCCTCATCCTACGCCACGGCGGCGGCCCAGGGGGCCAATGAATACTACATGCAGCAGCTCAGCGACAAGATCCCGGAGCTTCAGCAGCTGGCCTATTCCATGTACATGGATGACCTCAACGCCGATATTCAGCGGCTGGGCCTGCTCCAGGGGTTGGAAAGCGACAACTACGGAATGTACCAGGACACCCTGGGCCAGTGGAACACTGACCGCAGCTTCCAGTATGGCCTGGACCGTGACGAGATCGACGACAACCGGTATCAGACGGAATGGGACTATGGGGTCAGCCGGGATCAGATCGAGGACCAGCGGTATGACCAGCAGTGGCAGCACCAGCTGGACCGGGAGGCCATTGAAGATGCACGGTACGAGCGGGAATGGGCCTATCAGGTTCAGCAGGACGCCCTGAATCGGGCAGCCAGACGTTCTTCCGGGAGTTCTTCTGGAAATTCTTCCGGCGGCGGCGGCGTATACCAGCAGCTGATGGAGTCCGGCGCCACCGACTACGGAACGGCATATCAGATGCTGCGGGCGGCTGGGTATGGAACCACAGACGCTAACCGGTACGCCTCGTATTTTGCGGATACCTACTATCCCAATTATTCCAGTGGGTCCAGTAAAAGGACAAGCCTGAATTGGGATCAGGACGAGGGTGTGTTTACTTGGAATGGGCAGAACTACATTGACCCGGATGAGCTGATTTCTGATATTGAGGCTGCTAACCTGAGCAATGCGGAGAAGCGGAAACTGCAAGAGAAATTTAGCCTGTTTGGGTTCGATCTCTCTTTCTGAGGGGGAAAGAAAATATGTCAATTACACTGAAGCAGAAAAACAGCGGGCGGGTTTGGAACGGAACAAAAGTCTCATCGCCTCAGAAGAACGTGGGCGAAAAGACTGGTTCCGGCATGACATTGACTCAGCGCCCGCAGAAAGCGGTGCAGACGTCCGGGGCGCAAGCCCCGGCGTCCACTTCCAGGGACTGGAGTTTCTTTGAGCAGGGGCGCGGCTCCTCCCCTGCCCGGTCCGAAGCTGGGGCGGCCTCCCCGAAACTTGGAAGCATCCGGATTCCTTCGATCAATAAGACTCTGTCTGGGAATATCAATCCTGAAACACTGGATCGGTATATCTCCCCAAGGGATGCGACTCTGTATGACCTGACCATTGGAAGCATTATGCGTGGATACGACAATTCCCAGTACGGAATTGAATTGTATAAGCAGATGTCTGGCCAAGAAAACGATGCAGATGAGTACGCCAAAAAGATGGCAAGTGAAAAGTATCGTTTTGAAGCTGATGGTTTGATTGGAAAGGCAGTTTCCGGCGCTTCCGAACTTCTTGGACAGCAGTTAAGGCAATGGACTGACCCAACGGCTATTGCCGCCGGCGGAACTGCTGCTGGAGCAGCTGCAATAGCTGGACAGGCTGGTCCGCAAGTTCTGATTCCAGAGGAAGTTTTCACTGTCCCTGGCGCTTTTATTGGTGGCTTACAGGTTGGTAGTGGTTTGTCCAATTACCAGATTGAAGCTGGCCTTGCGTATAAGGAAATGTTAGATAATGGCATTTCTGAAGATACAGCCTCAAAGGTTGCAACCGCTGTTGGCGGCGCAAACGCAGCATTAGAACTTGTCCAAATGGATGAACTTGTGAAATCTTTTCAAGTTCTGAATAAATCCGGCGCAAGTAACGGTGTTTTAGATGCGGTTTTGGGCGAATTAAAGCGGCGCGGCATGGATGTTGCCAAGGAAACAGCACAAGAAGTCGCTCAGGAAGGTGTGACTATTACTGGTTCTCAGGTTGCCAGCCAGATAGACCGAGGAGAATGGCAGTATGGAGCAAAAGACGTTGTAGAACGGCTTGGAGATACTGCTCTTTCCTCTGCCCTGTCTTTCGGTGTACTGAACGTGCCGGGTGGCGTTTACAACGTTGCTTATGGAAACCGAACCTCATCTCCCCAGCAGGCTCAGCAGGCGACCGTTGCAGAACAGGAACCTACACCCGTTGAAACTGAAATTTCTGCTCCTTCGCAGGAACAACAGTCCTCTGCACGGGAAGCGGCCATTCTTCGCATTTTGGAGGAAAACGGCGTAACAGGAACACCCGCAAACCGTCAGGCCCAGGGCGTGGCCGCCCTGATTGACGGCGGTGAGTTGAGCAGCCATCGGGCCGACGAGATCAGAAAGAGCCGGGCTGCCCAGGCCGCATACACCCAGATCACGGGCGAGACCATCGACACCACGGGCCGACCGGCGGAGGTTCGGGCCAGAATCAAGCAGATGGCCCTGGACAAGGCTGCGGAGCGCAACGCGCAGAATGTGGTGGAGACCATTCCCACGCAGGCAGCCGTGGAAACCGCCACACAGGAGGCCACAGAAGCCCCTGTGACACCCGTTACAACCATGGGCACCGTGGATACCAACCAGGCAGAAACTTCGCCTGTCATCCAGTATACGCCCTCCCCTGCCAGCGATTTGGACACCATCTCTCAGCGGGTGTCTAACATCAATCTGGTGGACCGTATGGCCCAGGATAGCCAGGTACTGGGAGAAGCAGGCCGGGCGGCGGCCATGACGCGGTATGACGGAACGACTGACCCGTCCGGCTATTACGCCGGGTTTATGCAGGCGTACAACGACGGCATGAATGGAAAGCGGAACCGTCAGAACTCTGTTTTGACCAAGGAGCAGTACAACCAGGCCTACAATGCAGGGCGCACAGACTCCCGTGCGGGCTTGACCCGGGAAGGAGCCGGACTGGTTCGGAATGCCTCCGCCGTGAAACTGCGTGACGCAGGAACCATTGATGCTCTGGCCAAAAAGCTTGGAGTGACGGTGGTGGCTGAGGACACCATTTTCTCCCCAGACGGGCGAAAGAGCGGAGCAAATGGCTACATGAAGGGCCGGGAGATCCACATTTCGCTGAAATCTGAGGACCCGGCCATGGTGGTTTTCAAGCATGAGGTGACCCACTATCTCCAGGAGCAAAACGCCAAGGGCTACCAGGCGTTCCGAGACTACGCAGTTCAGGCCATGGGTGAGGACGAAGTGCGCCGAGTTCAGGATCTCTATCGCAGGGGCGGCGTGGAGCTGACCTGGGACGGAGCCATGGACGAGGTGGCAGCCAATTACACCGAGAAGCTTTTGACGGATGAGGAAGCCGTCCGCCGGCTCATTGGGGATGATCGGAACCTGGCGCAGAAGATCCTGGACGCCATCCGGGGGCTGGTGCAGAAGGTGACCGGCCAAGAGGGCGCCAAGCTGCGCCAGGCAGAGAAGCTGTGGACGGAGATGTTCCGGGAAATCGCTGGTCAGGAACAAGCGGACCGTGGTACAATGGAGGTAAGGTATTCTGAAAAGGGGGAACCACTTTATGGACGGGAAGAAACTGAGCAGACAGCTAAAGGAAGCGTCCGAAAAAATGACACAGGAAGAAAAGATGGAGGCAGAGAAAACAGTGCAGGTACTGGAGGAGAAGGGATTCTTTCTTCTGTGCGGATGCTCAGTCGGGGAGAAAAACCGTACCACGCCTGGGCAGAAGAAGGACTGATTGTACCAGAGCCGGGAAGCGTTGCAGAATCGGAGGCCCGTGTAGTTCGCGGAGAATACCAGCTTCCTGTATTTGTGGTTAAGAGCGATATTTTCAATCGAAACCATCCAGATGCCCCCGCTTTTGCCAGAGAGGGTCAGGTATTTCTACGGGAGGACCTTCCTGAAATCGGGCGTGGCGACATTGGGGCGCATGAGGCAGGCCACGCAATGAAGGAGATTGGGTACCGCCCGTACCTGGATTTTATCGAAAAAACCCCTGAGCTTATCAATAGATCTCACCCACTGGCAGGAAAAATTTTAGAACATGCTTCAAAACATACCGGTGTTGATTTGTTTAATATGTCAGACCAGGATGCCATAGACCTGTACGATGAAATCAACAACATGGTATACGGAGCTATCCACGCCGGGAGAACAGAAATTATTGATATTATTCGCCCTGTATTTTTTGATTTTGATGCATATTCCAAGGAACTTTCTTCCGTCCATGAACAATTCAAGAAAGAGCGGAATAAAGGGGCCAGATTCTCCATCAAGTCCACGGACAGCCAGGGACGGCAGCTCACCAAGGAGCAACAGGAGTATTTCCGGGATAGCGTCATCCGTGATGACAAAGGGCATCTCATGGTGATGTATCATGGCACAAGAAATGGAGGGTTTACTGTATTCGGTGGTGGGAAAGATTATTTCTACTTCACCAATGACAAACGATATGCGTACATATTTGAGGGCAGAAAAGCAAATGGGCAGTTCTACCCATCAACTCGTTCTGATATTGAAGCTGGTCTTATCTCTCCTCAGAGATATGAGGTATATCTGAATGTAACAAATCCATTTATAGCAGAGCAGGATATTGTGGAAGATTCCTTATATTGGGATAGAAGCTTGGCACAGAAACTCCGAGAAAAAGGGTATGATGCGCTTATGATGGAGGACATGAGTCAAGTTATTGTTCTTTCTCCAGAGCAAATTAAGGATGTAACAAACAAATATCCGACCAATGACCCAGACATCCGTTTCTCTCTCCAGCGGGAAAATGACCGGCTGCGCGAACTGAACCAGTACCTTCGGGAGGAGATCAGCGACCCATCTGTGGTTCGGACCAGCCGGAACGGAGTGAAGAAGCTGGCCTCCAGGTTGGTTTCGGAGTACGACAGCACCGTGGACAAGAGCGATATTTCCGCACAGCTCCTCTCCCTCTATGACTTTATCGCCAATGGGAAGGACGCCTCCGGCAATGAGCTGACCTGGACAGAAGTCAGCCGCCGGGCAAAGGAGATTGCCCAGGACATTCTCAGCGGCGCCGTGGCTCAGGGTAACCCGCTGTATGAGGAATACGCCGATGTTCGCTCCTACGTGAAGCAGCAGGCCATTGTGGTGCCCAAGGACTCAAGAGGAGACTTTGAGCAGTTTGGTGGATGGGGCGAATTCCGCAAGCGGAACGCCGGCCGCATGAAGCTGATGAACGATGGGCTTCCCAGCGATGTGTTCTATCAGGAACTTTCCTCCCAGTGGCCGGAGCTGTTCCCGGAGGACATCTCCAATCCGGCGGACCAGATGATCCACACGGCGGAGATCCTGCAATATCTGGACGCGGTGTATGAAAATCCATACCAGCAGGAGATGGACGTCTATACCCGGTATCTGGCCGACGAGATTCTGGAGTCCTTCTATGAAGTCCCACAGCGGACCACCTATGCCCAGCGCCAGCAGCTCAGACAGACCAAGCAGGCCATCCGGTATGAAAAGCGGATTGACTCCCTGCGTCAGCGCCAGAAAGAGCGTATTGCGGATCTCCGCGCCCAGGGGCGCGATAGAATCAAGCAGGCCGTGGCCGAACAGCGCGAGGAGAGCGCCAAGAAACTGGACGCGCTGAAGCGGAAATACCAGGGCAAAGAAGCGGCCACCAGAGACCGCCGGGAGGCGGCTGCCACCAGGGCCAAAATCCAGCGGCATGTGAAGAAGCTGTCCCAGCTCCTCCTCCGCCCCAGTGATAAGTCCCACGTGCCGGATGCATTGAAAAAGCCGGTCGCCGCTCTTCTGGAGTCTATCAACCTGGAGAGCCAGTACACGGTGGACCCCAAAACGGGCAAGAGAAAGAAAAATGGCGGAGGTGATCCTACTAAGAGGACCCAGGCGTTCCAGGAGCTGCGGAAGGTCTATGCGGAGATTGCCGGAAAAGGAGAGGACATGGTGATTGATCCCTCCCTGTTTGGCAGTGAAGCGGGCGGAATCAAAGGGGCGTTTGATGCGGTAATCGACATGCGGGATACCAGACTGTCCGATATGACCCAGGAACAGTTGGAGACGGTATGGAAGATCGTGCGAGCGGTTGAGCACTCCATCACTACGGCTGGCCGCATCCTGTCCAAGACAAAATATGCCGCCACCCAGGACTGGGCGCGGGCAGTGGAGCAGGACACCGCAAGCAGAAGATCCAAGCGGACCTTAACTGAGATTGGGGCACTGAAAAGCCTGGAAAACCCCTATACATTCTTCTCCCATTACGGGGAGGCTGGGCATGCTGTCTACCGAATGCTTCGCAATGCGCAGGACAAGCAGCAGTTCATGGTGGATCGTATCGCCCTGGAAGTTGGAAAAATCACCGACCCTAAGTCAGTAGAACAACTAGAAAAGACCGTCCACACCTTTACTACGGAGCGGGGCGACAGCCTGACACTCTCCACAGCTCAGGTGATGGAACTGTACGAACTGACCAAGCGCAAGCAGGCTCACGAACATCTGCTCAAAGGCGGAATCGTGCAACCAGAAATCAAATCGTCTAAAATCCGGCGCGGCACAAACGCCATTCTTCTGAGTGAAGGAGACTTGGCCAATATCATTAAGGTTCTCTCCGAGGAGGAAATGAAACTGGCAGACGCCTTGCAAGGCCTGACATCTGGAATTCTGGCTGACTACGGCAATGAGGCCAGCATGACCGCTTATGGGTACAAGAAGTTCACCGGAACGGACTACTGGCCTATTCGAACCGCCAAGGAAGGTGTTCATTCTTCCAGTGAAAACAACCAGAACAACACAAGGTCTATTAAAAATATCGGTCTTTCAAAGCCAACGGTTCCTCATGCGAGCAACGCACTGGATATCCCGGGTATCTTTACCACATTCGCTTCCCACGCGGGGGATATGGTAGATTACGCGGCTTGGCTAGTCCCAATGGAGGACGCAAACAGGTTGTTCAACTATGAGTACCGGGATGGGCATGGAAATCCAACCGGAAGGTATGTGAAGGGACTGCTGGACCGAGTTGGCGGCGCCGGCTCTCAGGAATACTGGAGCAGGTTGATGGACAATATCCAGAACGGGATTTCCGCCCCCATGGATGACCCTATGACGCGTATTGCTGTAAAGGGTATCGGCAGCTTTAAGGGCGCTTCGGTCGGCGGAAACCTGCGTGTTATCATCCAACAGCCCACCGCATTTTTCCGTGCGGTAGCTGTACTTTCTCCAGAAGATCTCTCCCGGGGCCTTGCAAAAGGCGTTACCAAAGGGGATGGATGGAAGAAAGCCCTGAAATACTCCCCTATTGCCATGCGAAAGGATGCCGGTGGATTTGACATCAGCAACCCACGGAGCATGAAGGAACAGCTGTTTGACGGACGCAGCCGGATTCGGAAACTCAATGACGCACTCTCTGCCCCTGCTGGTATGGCTGATGCCGTCACTTGGGGCAGGTTGTGGAACGCCTGTGAATGGGCCACGGCGCGGACCCATAAGGAACTCCGAGCGGGCAGCGAGGCATTTTATCAGAAGGTCAATGAAATGTTCACAGAGGTGATTGACCAGACGCAGGTGGTGGACGGCGTACTTCAGCGTTCGAACATCATGCGCTCCCGCAACGCAATCGCGCAGCAGGCGACTAATTTTATGGGCGAGCCGATCATGTCTTTGAATATGCTGCTTCGCGCATATGACCAGTTCCGGTATGAGCAGAATCCCGCAAAACGCGGAATGGCGCTGAAAATGCTTGGCCGCACCGCAACGGCACTGGTTGTGACCAATGTAGTAAACGCACTGGCGCAAAGTATAATTGATGGGCTTCGTGATGATGACAAGGATAAAAAATACCTGGAACGGCTTCTTTCTGCCTTTACAGGTCTTACCGGAGAGGAGGAGAGCATCTGGGAAAAGGCAATTTCCGTTGTCCTGAACGGAAATCTGATCGGCAACATGAACCCCATTGGGCAGGTCCCATATGCCCGGGACATCCTTTCGTTGGTCCAGGGATATGATGTATCCCGGACGGACATGGAGATTTTCTCCGATCTGGTGCGGGCAACCCAGACAGTCATAGACAGCGCCGACGGAAACGGTAAGCGAACACGAGCTTACGCCGTCAAGGAACTTCTCTCCTCCGGCGCAAAGGTATTCGGCGTCCCTGTTGGTAACCTGGCAAGAGATATATGGGGTCTTGTCAGAAGCGTAGCTACCGAGACAGAAAATATTCCCCTCCAGTACGAGATGGAAAAGGCGATCTATAACATTACCAACGATGGAAACAGAAGCCGTTATGTGGACATTCTATATCGGGCATATCGGTCCGGTGAGAATGATACATATGAATTTATCTACTCCGACTTGGTAAAGAACGGCGTGGACCCCGCGAAGATCGCAAGCGGGATGGAGTCCAGAATGAAGGCGGACCAGGGTGTCACCAGTGTTTCCGACCTGGAGCAGCGGTACCTCCCCCCTGATAAGGAGAAAGAATATCAGAGCCTGCTTTCTGGCGTATCCGGCACAAAGATTTGGGCCGGGGCCACTGAGGAGCAGCGGAAGAATGCTTCCGATGATATTTACCAGCTGATTATGGGAACCGACAGATCTGCCTCCCTTCGGGATAAGATTTCTGCGGGATCTCAGTATGGACTCACTGAGGAAGAAATGGTCCTTTATGAGCTGGCCAAAGAGGTGGCCAGTCAGGATGGAAACGACAACACCAGCCAGGAAGAAGCGGCTGCCGCAGCAGCAATGCTTCCAGGCCTTTCGGACAACGAAAGGGCCTATTTGTGGCAGAGCACGAACAAGGGTTGGAAGGATACCAACAATCCTTGGAAATAAGAGAAAGGGCCGGAAAACCGGCCCTTTTCTCTTGACGAAAATTTTCTTCCTTCATGCTACAATGGCGGAAAGAAGGAGGGAAAATTATGCTGATTTGTATTGACGCTGGGCACTATCTTGGAACGCCCGGCAAGCGGTGCCTCAAGAGCATCGACCCCAATGAGACCCGGGAATGGACACTGAATAGCAGGATCGCGGACAAGGTCCAGGCCTTGCTGGCGGCCTACGACTGCCGCACCGCCCGCACCGATGACCCCACCGGACAGCGGGAGGTGACCCTGGACCAGCGGGTGAAGGCCGCAAACGATGCCAAGGCCGATGTGCTGGTGTCCATCCACCACAACGCCGGAATCCATGGCGGCTCCGGCGGCGGCATTGTGGTGTACATCCATCCCAATCACCAGAAGCAGAGCGAGGTGGTTCAGGAGGCCATCTACCGCCATCTCATCGCCCAGACCGGCCTCAAGGGCAACCGGGCCAGCCCCATGGCCAAGGCAGACCACCAGATTACCAGAGAGACCAATATGCCCGCCGTGCTGTGTGAGTGCGGATTTATGGACAGTACCGTGGACACCCCCATCATCCTCACGGAGGAGTTTGCCAACCAGGCCGCCCGGGGCATCACCGACGCCCTGGTGGAGGTGTACGGGCTGAAAAAGACCGGCACATCTGGAAGCCTGCCCAGTCTCTGTGTTCCGGTCTCCCCGGCGCAGTTCAGTGTGGAGCTGGTGGACATGGCAAAGGGGAGTGTTACCGGGTCCTTTGCCAACGCCGGGTACTTCTCCAACTACTTGGAGAAGGGGCAGCCCTTCACGCTGCCGGTGGCCCACCTGCGGGCGGACTACAAGGCCAGCGGCCCTTGGAGCGAGAAATACTGCAAGGAGCGGGGCCGCTTTGATGGGGACCGCTTCACCTTCGACAGCCACGACTGGAGCTACGACAATCCCTTCTACCGCAAGAAGATCACCACCCTGCTGGTTGGGGACGGGAAGGCGGAGGTCCAGGAAGTGGACACCGTCCCCCGGTGGGCGGACTATGCCGTCTCCGGTATCCCTCTGCTGAGAAACGGCAAGGCGGCAGCCCAGGCGGATATCCTGGCCCAGGGCTGGGATACCTCCCCGCTGCGGGCCACCTGGCACACGGTGGTGGGCCTGAAGGGAGACGGGAAGATCTACGTCATGGGCTGGCAGTCCACCACCAGCAATCTGGTGACCTCTGGAGAGGCTGCCGCATCGTTCCGGGCCATGGGCTTTACCGATGTGGTCAAGCTGGATGGCGGCGGGTCCTTCGCATTCCAGACCGCCCAGGGCGGCCAAAAGACCAGCGAGAACCGGCGGATCAACTCCGTGCTCCGGTTTGGCGGTGCGGATGAACAGCCCCAGGAGCCGGAGCAGCCCGCGCCCGACCCCGACTATGAGACGTGGAAATCCTACATGGCCCGCTGGGAAGCTGAGAAGGCCGCCCTGCCCGTGAGCGAATGGGCAAAAGAGAAACTGGATGAGGCGGTTGCCATGGGCATCACCGACGGAACCAGGCCCCAGGCCCCGGCTACTCGCCAGGAAGTTGTTCTGATGGTATGTGCGGGAAACGCACAGGGAAAGGAGTAACGATCATGGAGCACATCAACACTTTTAAAGCCGCCCTCTCTGCCTTCTGCGCAGCTCTCACCGCCCTCTGGGGCTGGTTTGGCTGGCTGGTATTGGCCTGGATTGCCTGTATGGCCATCGACTACATGACGGGCTCTGCTGCCGCTCTGAGAGCTGGGAACTGGTCCAGCCAGGCGGCCCGGGACGGTATCTGGCACAAGCTGGGCGCTGTGGTCGCCGTGATTGTGGCGGCCATTCTGGACATGGTCATTGGGATCATCATTGAGCACGCCCCTGGTATCTCTCTCCCCTTTACCTATGAGGTGTTCTTCTGTCCTCTGATTATCGTTTGGTACTGTCTGACTGAGATGGGAAGCATCGTGGAAAATGCCGGCGCTCTTGGCGCTGACATTCCCCCCTGGCTTACCAAAGCCATCGAGTCTCTGAGAAGCAGCGTAGACGACTCCAAAGGGGATGAATGACAAAGCGCCCCGGGATATTCCCGGGGCGCTTCTCTTATTTCTTCTCCAAACGAATCACGGTGTCCCCGTGCTCTGTTCTTCCGGCGGAAACCGTGTGCCCGTTCACAAGGGCCTGGACGTCAATGGCCGGAATGGTAAGCTCCACGGCCCCCGCCCCAGTTCTGGCCCCGTATTTCAGGGCCAGGGAGATCATGTACGCGGTGTGGACCTGCCCAAGGCTCTCCAGACTCTTTCTCAGGTCTAGGTTTTCCTTGGAGAGGATCTTCAGCTCCTTCTCCTGGTCCTTCACCTTCATGCGGTGCTTTCTCAGCTCCATCTCATGGAGCAGGGCGGTTTTTACCTTATTGTTTCCTCTTTTCAAGATTCTCCATCCTTTCATAGGCTTCTTTCAGATATATTGCAATGGGGCACCGTTCCCAGTCCATGGGGTTGGCACAGAATTTGGCCACAAATGACCTTCTGGCGATGAGGTCGGGGAACTTCAGCTCCGCCCCGTCGCAGTTCAAACCGGATTTCCCTTTGTCATACCGGAAAAAGGGGCATTGGAACGAATGGGGCATCAGTCCTCCACCCCCAAAAAAGACTCCCGGATCACGCCGCCCCGGACCGTGAATTCCATGGTATGATACCGGCCCTTGGGATGTATGTAGCAGACGCTCCCGGCCATGGGCCGTTTATTTCCCTTGCCGCTTTTCAGGTCTACGTCGTAGAACGTCTCCGGCGTCCGGACAACCTTTTGTCTCAGTTTCATGGAACCCTCCTTCCGATCAGGTCGTCGATGGTGAGGCCCAGGGCATCGGCGATTTTTACGACTGCCAAGATTCCTGGAGCAGAATGGCCATCTTCATAGTATTCAATGGCGCTTCGACTGACTCCGGCTTTCCTCGCCAGCATTTCTCTGCTCATGCCTGCCTTCGTCCGGTGGCGATACAGAGAGGCCCCAATCTCATGGGCGGTCATCGTCCCGTGCTCCCAAAGCCATTGGAACCGCGCTCCGTGTCGTCCAGCTCGTCCACGATCTGGAGGTGCGGAAGCTGGATGTCCACCACCACCAACTGACTGATTTTTTCACCACGGTGCACCCGGTATGCGGTGTCGCTGTGGTTGTACAGCTTCACAACGATAGAGCCGGTATAACCTACGTCAATCACACCCTCGGATGTGATGCCGTGCTTTACGTTCAGGCCGGATTTCGATTTCAGAAACCCGGCGGTGAAAGGCGGGAGCTGTACATGAACGCCCGTATCAAACAGGGCCGACCCTCCACAGCAAGGGACCAGCTTGTCCTCCGTTGCGTACAAGTCCAGGCCGGCGTCGGTCTCATGGGCGCGGGTGGGGCAAAAAGCCCCGGGGTCGAGTTTGATATTCATAAAAAGCACCTCATTTTGTGAATATCTTATGTTTTATAAACCGAATTTGCATAATAGAGTTGAAATATTGTAAGTACAGTTTACATGTCAGTTGATTTTCTGGTTATTCTTTCCTCTTTCCGCTTCCGCAAAAGAAATCAGACGCAACGTTTCTTCTGTTGCACGGTCCGGTGGTACATGTCAGTGTCCCAGGTTCTCCGTATATCTGAGTAAGGGAAGCTGGTGGACGACTAAACGCGCAATCTTTGCAATGCACCACCGGCGCAACGTGGGCGGCATCCGTCGTCAAAAACGCATCAATTAGCCTTCCACAAGGCTCTGGATGACGGCACAAAAGGTCAACTTGCCTCGTGCATCCTCCACACGTTTTCAACACAATTCTTTCTCTGTCGATGTACTCAGCCATCCAGTTCTCCTTTCAGCGCGGCCTCGGCGGCTTCATTGAGTAGCCTGATATGCCCTTTTTCAATGTTTTCCAAGAAAATATTCCACGGGCTATGAAATACAATTCCACAATGATCCCAGGTGGCCGAAATGCGGAAATTTTTCAGCAATTCAGGTCTGATTGGATCAGACGTATCCAGGAGAGTTCTGTGCATTGGGACCGGCAGTACCACGCACCGCCCAGACCGGTCAGCCTCCACCAGCTCGCGTAGGCGGTCCGCGTTGCAATTTTCATCTGGCACTATCACGCCATACCCAAGCAGGAAGTCTGCCAGCCACTCGGTAAAGCTGCCTACCTCCGGGTCGGTTTTCTTTGCGTTCACAATCAGGCCAATCAGCTTTGCTCGTTCTGCTTCTCGCTCCATACCTATCACTCCTTTTGGCCTTTCCATTCCCAGTTACATTTTCCGTTTTCCAGACAAGTGCGACACAAATCGTCCATGCTACCATCTGAAAGCCATTTGTTTGATTCGTGTTTACACCAAAAGCATTTTGCGGACGCTGCTTGGAAAATACCATGTATTGCCGCGTCTCTCTCCTTCTCCGCCTTTTCAGCCCGGGCCTCCGCCTCCTCCAGTTCCTTGCGGACCTTGCCAAGTTCCACGCAGTCGTAGCCGCTCTCACACATCTCAGTACGGTGCAGAGTCTCCAACTCATGCACACGGGCCTCCGCCGCCTCTGCACGGGCCAGCAGGTCGGTGATAGCGTTGGAGGCCAAGCCCAGCAAAACTGCATCCGGCTCAGTGTAAACCATAGGACCATCGTGGTTGTACGGCCACGGGGCACCCACATATTCGCCGTACCTCATTTGTTCGCAGGCGGACAGAAACTCTTTGATTTGTTGTAGCAGCTCTTTGTAGTACATGCTCCCCCTCCCTTCTTCCGGGCAACTAAAATCTCTGCTCGGTATCTCATCGAAAAATCGAAAGAGTTTTCCGCTTGAAAGATTTCAGCATGGTCCATAATCACAGTGGCCAGTTTGCTTGCCAATTCTGCGCGGATATACTGCTCACTTTGAATTCCTTCATAGACAAAATGCGATACCTCGACCCGAACGGGCTCCAGGTTCCTTTCATCAATCTTGATGATTCTGGGCCGCAAGCGGTTGTATTCCTCCCAGGTGAATCCCCCCCAGCTTTTTGATAAGCCAGTCCCGGACTCTCTGGAACAGGTTTTTCACGGTCAGTCCTCCCTCCAGATCACATTGAGCCAAAACAGGCACAGCAGCACAATCGGGGCCCGGGTGATCCACAGCGCGGCCACCACAGTGGCGCAGAGGGCGACGCTTACAATCGCTCTTTCCATGTCAGCCGTCCTTTCTGCGATGGTGGCCACCGGGAACGCGCTCCACATGCAGGGAGATCATCTTCTCCCGGGTAAGCTTGTCCACCACCAGGCCAATTTCACGGTATCCGCACATGGATGCCAGGCGCTCCAGGTTCTTGGCCGTCTGCGCCGTCACAAGGACGGAGATTCGGCGAAAATTCTTCTTGCTCATTGGCTTCATTCCTCCTCTTCGGTCTGGTTATCTGCCGTAGGCCAGCCAGGTTTTCCCGTAGTTTTCAAACGCATAAATAGTACCGCTTTTACCAATGGAAAAACGATTAATAGCATCAATAATACCTATTTCAGCTATATTCCCGTTTCCATCTCCAATTTGAATTCCTTCGTTGTTGCGCATCCGCAACAGCTGGCCCAGGGTCAGAGGTATCATTTTTTCATTCTCAAATTTCATAAAACATGCCCAAAATGTCCCCATCTTTTTCCCACTATGATGCCCAAAAAGCGGTTTTTGTCCAATGGCTTTCCACACATCCGCGGCTGGAATTTGTGTCTCAGCCCACTTGAAAATCAATACCCCATCCGGTTTTAACACTCTCATGCACTCACGGAAACCATCGCGCAACATTTCAGGCCAATTCTCGTCCAATTTACCATATTTTTTATATGTCCAAGAATTTTCACCCACGTTTTTCAAGTGCGGAGGGTCAAATACAACAAGCTGGAAACTGTTGTCGGCAAACGGTAGTTTTGTAAAATCCGCTATTACATCAGGATGAACTATGCAAGTCCTTTCTGATTTCTTTTTCGTGCTTTTCCATATACCATATAGTTCTTCATCTCTTCTATCGCAATAAATTGCTGCTGGATGGTTTTTATCGAACCATATAGTCCTAGAACCGCAAGTCACATCAAGAATTTTTTTGTGTTTTGCAACAACCATTTTCGCGGCATCAGGAAAATGGTCCATCATTTTCGTGTCCTCACGAACATGATCGTTCAGCGCCTCCAGCGCGGCCTCAAACACCTCGATCTGCTCCGCCCACTCCTTCTTCATTTCACAGCCATTCAGGGCCGGGGCGCTGCGGAGAAAACCGAGTTCCCTGGTTATCCACTCAATGGCGTGGTTTCTTTTCTCATTCGTCATGATTCTTCCACCTTTCCAAGATTTCCCCCGACTCTCGGACCGTCACGCCTGTCATGAGCCGTATCTGCTCCCTGGTGAACCCATAGGCATCCAGCTTGACCACCCGCGTCTCTATGGCTCGGAAACGGGTCTGCTCTCCCGTGTACAAGGGGCAGTATGTAATGCGATAGCTGGGGTAAACACCGTTGACCAACGTTGGAGAGGCAATCCACCCGGGGACCGGGGAAAAGGTCTGTGACCACGGGCAGCCTCCGTAGGCTCGGTCACAGGTCCAGCACGGCTGCTCCCTGTGAGAGCTGCCGCTTTCTTCTTTGGTACGCATTGTCCTTCCTCGCCTCCTCCGGGTTCTTCCAGTATCGCTCACGGGCCCTCTGACGCTCTTTCTCGGCATGGGCCTCATAGTATCGCCGGTTCTTCTCAGGCGCTCTGGCGGCATCTCTGGCCGCCCTCCCGGCTTTTGCCAGGCCGTCCCACGAGCCGGTCTTATTATAGCTGGCACGCCAGCAGACTTCACAGCAGAAATAACAGGTTTTCTCCCGCTTTCCATCGGCTGGAAGTTGGCGCATAAACGGGTTGTCAGCCGTGGTACGGAATGCCTTTCCGCAGGTGTGGCAGACACGGTACAGCGTCAGGCGGTTGGTCGTTTTCCGTCGGACACTCATACCGCCACCGCCCGTTCCAGTTCGGCCATGGTGGTAATGGTCTTACTGCACCACTCCGGCAAGTTCGCCCGCACCAGGGCCGTTGCAAAGGGCGGAGGGACGGCATTCCCGCACCTGGCGACCTGCGCTCCTTTCTTGTACTTCTTCCCTGTGTAGTCATGGTCGATGATATAGTCATCCGGGAATCCGTTGGCCCGGTAAAGTTCCCTGGGTGTCAGCATCCGGAGGCCAATGTCCGCCATAAAGTAGAGTGCGCCGCCGATTTCAAACAGGATCACATCTTCCTGCCCCAGACGATACCCGCAGTAGGTGTTCAGCAGATCCCGAATCTCCGGCCAGTGCTGAAGGTCAGCCCCGGGTTTCGCACGGGCCACGGTTGTGGTCACCACCCCATGATGGGCTCCGCTGGCAGTAACGGTAGACAGCGGGCGGCTCATTGCCTCTCCAAACTCTGTCCCGTAGAATTTTGCCATATGGGCCATGGACACCCCTTCTCTGTCCTTTGCCGTAACCGTGTGGAGCGGATCTTGGATGCTCTGCCCATGCTGGTCATTGCCATAGTATTTGACCAAGCTGGCCGCAGCCAGTCCGTAGCGGTTGGAGGCGTCAATGGTCATGATGGGACCGCGCATTCCTTGGCCCCTCACATGTTCGCTTTGCTCCGTGTGGTACTGAATCAGGGCAGGTGCCACAACGCATTCCTCAGCCTTAGAAACCTGTGTGTGCGTCGGCTCCTCCACGCTCCGGCACCTGTCTCCTCCGCCGGTCTGGCCAATAGCCGCCAAAGTCGGGGTAATCAGCATTTGATTTCCTGCGGTTGTCACGGTATGTACCGGGTCTCCCACTCCAGCCCCCACGCTGTTCGTGGTGTTTGTCACGGTCGTGGGTGCCATGACCGGGTAGGCCACGCCATAACCGTGTTTTGCGGTGATTGTCTGGAGCGGTTCTTCCATGCCCTGTCCCCGGAAACCACCAGCATGGTTCACCTGCACCATGTATGGCTGGCAAATTCCATGCTTCCCCTTCCCTACTGCTGTCGGCACCGGTTCACCAATGTCATGCACCCTCGGTGCTTGGCCGCTGCGCTCCCCGTATCCCATCGGGACAAGAAACGGATCAGCGGCCTTTATCACGAACTTGTCCACTCCCCTGGCAACCCGGCGCATGGTATTGGGCCGAAGGGGCCGCTGGGCGGAAAGTTGGTACTTCTCACGGATGGCTTCCCGCGTATCGAAGATCGAAGGACATGGAAGGCTCCAGTCGATGATTTCCGCCGCGCTCCTCCAGTGCAGCTTCTTCCCGGCCTTTACCTCCGGGCTGTTTGCCGGGGCATGGGTGGGATCAGGCCACACAATGGGCTTTCCGTCACACCGAGCAATCAGGAAAAACCGCTTGCGGGTAGTGGGCGCTCCATAATCTGCCGCAACCAGTTCCCGCCACTCAACGGCATAGCCCAGTTCTTTCAGCTGACCAATGAACCGCCGGAAAGTCTGACCGGCTTTTTTCTTGATCGGCTTTCCCTTCCTCACAGGCCCCCATGTCTGGAATTCCTCCACGTTCTCCAGCATGATGACCCTGGGGCGAACCTTGCCAGCCCAACGAAGGACAATCCAGGCCAGGCCACGGATTTTCTTCTCAACAGGCTTTCCGCCTTTTGCCTTGCTGAAATGCTTACAGTCCGGAGACGCCCATAACAGGCCGACCGGGCTTCCCCCGCATACCTCCACGGGGTCCACATCCCACACGCTTGCCTGATAGTGAATCGTGTGGGGGTGGTTCGTCTTGTGCATCAGGATGGCGTCCGGGTCGTGGTTGATAGCAAAGTCCACCACCCGACCAGTGGCCAATTCAATCCCGGTGGATGCTCCGCCGCCTCCGGCAAAGCTGTCCACGATTTTCTCTTCCCACATACTGATTTGCGCTGTCATGCTTCTTTCTCCCTCATTTCTTCCATCATCCGACGTATGCGTATCATGTCCTCCCTGGCTTGCTTGCTTTCTGCTTTGGGGTCACAGGCGGGCATCTGCTGGCCCTTCCCATGCCGCTGGCGGTTCTGCTCCAGCCGGTCCCAGTCCTCCAGGCTGCGGACACCCTGGGCCTTCTTGTTTTCCAAAATTCCGCGGAGGTACGACCAGTTGGCCTTTCCGGCGTCCAGGGCGGCGTCTATGGCACGGAGGCACACAGCGGCTCCAAGGGTATCGACATAGGCCGTCAGCTCTTCCAGGCTGCCCTGAGAGGGATTTGAACTTATTTTGTTTTTATACGCATCAACGACGACGGCGAGATCGCGCGCGTTTTCCGTCTTCGCATTTGGATTCGGATTGGATTCGGATTGGATTGGATTACGGGGACATTTGCTGTAACTTGCTGTCATTTGACAACATGTGTCAGGAGGTTCCGGGAACTTGCTGCGTTTTGCGCGGATACGCTGGTACTTGTCCCATGTGACAACACGGAGGAACGGCTTCCCATCTACCTCGTAGAGTTCGACCAAACCAACGGACGCCAGTCTCGACAAAGCGTTAGTCATATCCTTGTTTGTTTTCCCGTCAAGCAGAGGAAAGAGCCGCCCTTTGAGAATCGCAGGGCGGGCGTCAAACCTCCCATAATCATCGCAATTTACAATTAACCGATTCCAAAACCGTTCCTCAAAGTCAGAAAGCTGGTTCAGCGTGTCGCTTGTGCATATGCTTTCTCTGATAATTCGGTCCGGCATTTTCGGTCCCTCCGATCAAAACGGAAGCGGGGGCTCAATGTCCTCTTCCGTAAAATCAGAATAGCCGTCTCCTGGGCCCTGTGTCGCAGCGTAGCCGCCGCCGGTGGAATAGCCGGTGGCCTGGTATCCACCGTCCCCGTCCCGCTTGGAATCGCCGAAGTACACGTTCTCGGCCACCACCTCGGCGGAGCGGCGGCGTCCGCCCTCCTTGTCGGTCCACTCGCGGACCTGAAGGCGGCCCTCCACCACGGCCATGCGGCCCTTGGTGAAATAGCGCTGGACAAACTCAGCGGTAGCCCGCCAGGCCACCACATCAATGAAGTCGGTGGTACGCTCGCCGGTCTGCTTGTCCTTGAAGTCCCGATCAACCGCCAGGGAGAAGGAGGCCACAGGGGTCCCCGTCTGAGTGCGGCGCAGCTCGGGATCACGGGTCAGGCGGCCCATAAGAATGATTCGGTTCAGCATTGGGTTTCCTCGCTTTCAATTTCCATATCCGGCACAGCGTCTTGTCCAGGACGATGCCGCCGGGGAGATGGTATTTGTCAAAAAATTCACGGTCGCTCTTGGTGTGGGCCTCCGGGTGGTGTTCCTCTCCACACAATGGAAGGGCCTCCAGGCCCTCGTGGAGTATGTCTGTTCGGTCCCGACCCATACCAACGCGGTCAATATGGTGGAGTTGGGCGGGGCGGCCACAGCAGACGCACTTCTTGGAGATCAGGCAGGCGTAGATGTAATCGGGAACGTCGTCCACCATATCCAGCAAGCTGAATTTCGTCTGGATGTCCCAGTCAAGGATGAAACGGACCAGGAAACGCTGGAAGGCACAGACCAGGGACATGGGGGCATTGGACAAAGAAAAAATCTGGTCCGCCGTCCCCTCCAGGTCCTCCAGCAGAAATTTCAGCTTCATGTATTCCTTGGTGGGGTCCTTGCCCATGCCGGTATAGTCTGAGATGGCGCCGATCAGCGCATAGCAGGTGCGGCGCTGCTTGCCGGAGAGCGGGCGGGAATCAATGAGTTGGACCAGGCACTCTTTGTACTCCCGCTTTGTCATGGTGTACCAGTCCCCGTAAGGGGCGCGGATCAGCAGCTCTTGACGGCGCTCGTCATAGCCGACAATCCGGCCCCTCGCGGTGTCTACGGGCGTTTTCATGCCAGGGGGTCATACTCCTCTGCGGCCTCCTGGACAGGCGCACAGGGAGACTCCTTGGGCATATCCTGGGGCAACTCCTGGGGTGCCCCGTCATCGTTAAGGGGAATCGGTTCAGTGGGAAGGGGCTCCATGGTTGCCTCGGGGATTTCGGCGCTGTCATACATACCAGCAAAATCCTCGGGGAACGCCTCCCGAAGGGCCTGGACAAGGGCCACCTTGCGAATCATGGTGCCGGGCTTCCCCTTCCACTGGGAATTGATCTCCCCGTCCTTTTTCCTGCCGACATATTCGTCATAGGAGACCTGGGCCTCCACCGGAGCATCCCATCCATTGACAAATACCTTGGCCCAACCTCCCACGACCTGTTCGCCGGGGAGATAGAAGGAGCCGGTACGGTATGCCAGCTGCCCGGTTTCGGAGTCCAGGGAAATGATGCCGGCCTGGAACCCACGGTAGTCAGCATTGCGCTTGGCTCTTTTGGTAAAGGTCTCTTTGCCGACGACGATGGTGGCGGGCTGGGTACCATACTTGATGATGTATGCCTCCCGAAGGAAGGGATTCAGGCGCTGATACTTGCAGAGATTGAGGAACATGACCACCTCTGCGCTGGTGATCTGCCCGCCGCCGGAGGTGAGGAAATCCTGCACGATACGGGGAGACAAACGGACCTGCTGGCCGTCAGCCGATTCATAGGTAATCGCCATAGGGTCTGCGGGCTTTTGGGTGCCCAGTCTGGGCTGATTGATGTTGCTCATCACTTGATTCCTCCATACTTCACGCCGTACTTATCCGTCAACGCCCGCATTTCAGAGCGGAAGGCAGCGGTGGTATCGTAGAAAATAACCTTGATGGTCTTGGGCTCTTCAGGGGGGACGATCTCAGAAGGAGAACGGAGTTCCACAAGCATTTCAGGTTCCTGCACAGGCTCCTTCTTCTGCTCCTCGGCCAGGGCCAGCTTCTGGAGGCGGAGATTTTCCGACAGAGCTGCGGACAGGTCCAGGGTCTCGTAGTATTTCGCCAGGGCCGGGATCTCGTTGGACAGGTGCATGGAAAGGATGGCCTCAATGTCCTTTCGGATGCTGTTCACCCTGGCCTCGATCTCCAGAGATGCCGTGCTGAGACTCACAGACTTATTGAGCCACTTGGTGTTGAAGATCTGAGAAAACCCGATGTGCTCGGTCAGGTCGCCCGCTGCAAAGGACCAGGCATCCTCCAGCTGCTGGCGCTTCTGCTTCTTCTCCCGCTCGTCAAAGGCCTTCACCTGGGAGTCGATGGAGCTGCTGGCCTCGTCGATCATACTGGTGAGTTCCTTGCACTTGGCCTCAAATGCCTCGTAAGGTGCCAGGCATTGCTTCTTGATCTCCTTGCGCCGGGCATCAATGGCCGCTTTCAGCTTATTCAGCGCGGCCCGGTCCTCCTTGGCCCCCTTGATTCCATCCTCGGTCACCACCAGGGAGCGGTAATAGTCCAGCTTCTGGTCCAGCTCCACCTTCATGGCCTCAAAATTGAAGTCAATGGTCTGGGGAAGGCTGGACAGGTCGGTCAAAATCTGAAATTCCACAGTGATTCCTCCTTAAATTCCGGGCAAAATCAATGCCGGTTGTCTTTTCTCCTGTACAGCGCGCCAGAAGGCGTCCTCCGCCTGGAGAAGATATTCCAGGTCGCTCTGGACCTCGGACCTCCGGAAGGGATACTCCCGGATGGTCTTTTGGGGTTTTCCGTCCTTCTTCCATTTGATTTGGGCCAGAAGAACGACGAAGTCATATCCGGTAGCCAGAAGCTGATGCAGCAGCTGGATATAATAGTTGTCCGGGACACGGTTGTCCCACTTGTTCCAGTCGAAGGAGCGCCGGATCTCGGTCGTCTTGATCTCCAGGACTCCCTTCTCCGTGTCGCTGGTCAGGTCCCCATCCAGCGTCGCAAACAGCCACGGGCGGCCTGGGTCGTTGGCAATCATGCCATACTGGTCATAGGCTACGGTATATTCCGGGTGGTCCAACTCAAAAAGGCGGCGGAGCGGGGATTCTGCCTCTTTGCCGTACTTCACGGCGGGTTTGTCGGAAATGTCCTCCGGCACGACAAGGCCAACCTTCTCCTTCCAGAGGTCCACGTTGGACTTCCACGGATTCATGCCGAGGATACAGGCTGCGTCTGAGCCTCCGATTCCGTTCTTTCTGGCTTCAAGCCAGGCGCGTTCTTCAACGGTCATCTTGCGGCACCTCCCAGCAGAAGAGCCAGGACTACGCACCAGGCCAGCAGAGCGGCGGAAACGGTGAGACAGCGGGCCACGATGCAGTCCCAGCGGCGGTAGATCCGGCGGCCTACGCGGTAGGAGTAGCGGCCAGCCTGCGCCTCATAGTCTGCGGGGCTGTATTCGGCGTCCTGAAATAATTTATCCATGGGTTTCTCCCTCCATAAACTTGATAAAGGCCAGTCTGGGGATCTTCACCCGGCTGCCAAGCAGGACCACCGGAAACCCCAGACGGCTCTTGTCATTCCTGGCGGCGACTCTGATCCACTGTGGGTTGCACTGGAGAACCTGGGCCGCTACGGCTGGGGTAATGGTCTCCTGAGTCATGTTTCGCAGATCGTCCAGGGTCATAGGGCCACCCCCTTGCCAAAATCGAGTGAACTGTGATACACTCTCATCGTAGAATTCCTTTCTGCCGCTGTCGGGTCTCGCACACCCGGCGGCGGCCTTTTTTCTGCGCCTATATTCCCGAAGGTAAGCGTTCCGTTTTTCTCGGTTGGCTTCCAGGTACGCCTTCTTCTGGGCGGCAACCTTTTCCCGGTTGGCTTCATACCACGCCTTCTTCTGGGCGGCAATCTTTTCCCGGTTGGCTTCCCGGTACGCCTTCTTCTGGGCGGCAACCTTTTCCCGGTTGGCTTCATACCACGCCTTCTTCTGGGCGGCAATCTTTTCCCGGTTGGCTTCCCGGTACGCCTTATTCTGGGCGGCAATCTTTTCCCGGTCGGCCAGCTCCTCCGGCGTGAATGGCATTATCTTTTCCTCCTTTCTGTTTGTCCAGGATGTCCACGTATTCCTCCCACCTGCGCGGCTGGATTGGCCGCAGGAACGGCGGCATGGAGAACACCAGCACCAAGCTTTATCCCTTTCTGCCGCTGTCGGGTCTCGCACACCCGGCGGCGGCTATTTTTATTTGCCAAAAAGTAGAACCTTGACTCCATACAGCAGGAGAACAACACCTGCTATAAGAAGATTTCGCTTTGTAAGGTTTGGGAATTGAGGGAAAAGAGGAGCGTCTATGCTGTTGATTTGAGGCGTTTCTTCCTCTTTTTTCTGGTTGATCTTCTGGAGTATGCTTGCTCTGCTTTCAAGAAGTTCAGAAAGTCCCCTGTTTTCCAGGTATGTAAATTCCCGCAATTTTGGAGAAAAATCAGACCAGAAAATATCGAATCTTGTTTCTCCGGATATTTTGCAGCACTGAGAAGAAAGGTTCATGCGCTTCCCGTCGATGTATGCAAAGACGGGTTCTTTTTCACCTTCGGCTGATTCAAAGAATCCGGCCTTTTTCATGCTCTCAAAGCACTGGGTTCTGAGGGAAGATACATCAATGAATTCGTTCATAGGAGTGTTCTCTGATGCCGTGTACGGCGGTCTGGAGAAGGAACCCGAGGAGCATCCAGACCTTATTTTTGATGTGCTCCATGCAGATGCTGGCCCCCATCTCCTCGTCGTAGTTCTCGGCGCTGACACACGCGGAACTCTCAACGATCTCAAAGCCGTTTCTCAGAATGGCCCGGACAACCGTAGTCTTGTCGCCCATAGTGATGACCTCGGTCTCCAGGATGAAGTCATCAACCATCTTCTGGCTGATGCTGGGATACGATGTGCGGAGGTCGGGGTTAACCACCAGAGGGAGATAGGCCTTTTCAAACACATCCTTGGGACTCCAGCTCTCGTACCCGTCCTGATACCGGACGCGGTATCCTTTCCGGGAAGATTCCGCAAGGCTCAACACGTTAGAGCCTTTGTAGCACTCCCCATAAGTGGCAGGCTCTGCCTCAATGATCTTGGTTCCGATGTACTGATTCATGTGATTCATCCTTTCTGTGAATTTCTTATGTGATATTTCGGAGGCCCGAAAATATCCGACGAAAATGCCAAGCGGAGGAAAAGAACATGGGCGTGAACCAAAAGTCCTGCCCCTCTCCCTCCTGCGGGAAAAGAGGGTGGCCCGTCATTGGGTTGGTCAGGGTATTGCCTACACACACATATCCAGGGCACCCAAGAAGGGACAGCTGGATATAGCACATCATGGCGGCCACATGGTCTATGTCCTGGCCGACGAAAAGGACCTTCTGCTGATAGTTCACCCTCTTGTCAGCCAGAGCATTGGCAGCGGCGATCATCGTAGCGCCTGCACCGCAGGCCGGGTCACAGATGGAGGTCCATCCCTCTCCCCCTGCCTTTTCCGCAGCCTCATCCACTGTGATCTCGGACATGGCCTTGCAAAGGCTGTAAGGGGTAAAAAACTGGCCCTTCCAGTGGTTGCCGAGGTTCAGGCTCATATAGAGGTCTCCGAGGAAGTCCTGCTCACGGTTCATTTCCAGGGCATAGACAGTGTCAGCGCAGAGGAGCGGGAAAACCTCCTGTTCCTGCTTGGTATAGCGGGATATGATTTTGAGATATTCCGCCTCCCGGCGCTCAAAATGCTGCTTGTCCACGATGTTGCTGATGGCCTGGGCAAACATACTTACAAAGTCGGCCCACACCTCCCAGGAACTCTTCCGGGTGCAAAGCAGCTCAAAGTGCTGGAGGAATTCCTTCTGGGCATCCTTTGGGCGAAACTTGGCCATTACCTCTCCTCCTCACTGGTACTGGTCCGTGTCGATCACACCTTTGGAGATCAGAGCGTCCCACTTTGCCACGCGCTCCTTCTCCTCCTCGGTCAGATCATCCCGCCACTTGTAGGTTTCGGGATTTGCGGACTCCGCCCAGAAATGGGCCAGCAGCTCCTTGATGCGATTGGGGGGTATCATACCTAACCCTTCTTTCAGAAAATGATTCGGAAGGAAATTTCTCAATCCGTAGAAAATTTTTCCATTCTGTGCTATGATGTAGCCGCCCGGCAGGGACACACGACCGGTTAAACACTGAAAGGGGGTGTTGTCATGTACAACCTTGAACCTGAGTTTCTGGCTCGTCCCTCTGAGCCAGAACGCGCCGCGCACGTAGGAAAGTAGATACGCTGATAAAATCCCCGTTGCCAACGCGAGAATTACCTTTTAGGCAGTCGTGTGCCCCGGTCGGACGGCTAAACCAAACCATCAAAGTATTTTTTCAGATGAAGATACGTCTGTCAGAAGCACCTGCTACCAGGTTTGAACCGCTTGTTATAAGAACTCTCAGAAATAGATGTTCCGAGAAGCTGTTCATCCTCTACGCCGAAGATGTCCATGAGCCGCTGGAATTGATGCCATGTGGGCATCAGGTCACCGTCACTCCATCTGTTTACTTGAGACACGCTTACTCCGGCCAGTTTTGCAAGCGTAACGCGCTTCATAGAAGAACGGTCAAGGAGTCCATTCAGCTTCTTACGGAAAATCGCTCTGCATTGTACGTCATTCATGATTCAATTACCTCCTCGAAACAGCTGTTCCATTGTTCACGACCATAGTTCATGCTATACTGACACCAAAGGAGGGAAAAACATGAACCAGGTAGAAATAACTTGCCCGCATTGTAAAAATCCGAATTGTGACGAAACCCATACATTTTGCTTTAACTGCGGAAAGTTGCTCCACAACAGTTGCACAGACGGGAACTGCCCAATGACCGGCGAGGAACTTGAGCCAAACATGGTCTATTGTCCGGTTTGCGGATCTCCTTCCCTGTTCTGCCAAGAGGGATACATCACAACGCAAGATTTTTCTTGACGGGTTCCCTACAATACGGGCAGAAATTCCACTTCACGCTTACAGCGCTTCCACACTTCACGCAAAACGTCTTGTCCTGCTCCTGAATTCTTGCACCCATCTGCGGCTTGTCCTTCATCGGCACGCCGCAGATCTTTTTTTCTTTCATACAGTTATCCTCCATTCATTTCGATCTGGCCGGACGGCTAAATTCTGTCCACTCACTGCTGGACGTTGTCAGGACTGGATGCCTCCATGTCAAACAGGTAATCGATCTTCATTCCAGGAAACAGTGTGTCACGGATTTTGTAGGCGTCCGGGATACTGGTTTTTCTTGCTCCAGAAAGTTTCTGAAACAAGGTACCGTACGGAATTCCGAGCCTTTCTGACATCTCTTTTTTGCTGATTCCGCTACGGCGAAGCTCTGCTTCAAGATTTGGGAATATCATAATTTCACCTCATTTCACTCATCTGAGCTAATATAGTTCTATTATAGCTCAATTGAGCTATATGTCAATACGGATATGAAAAAAATCTGCTCAATTTAGAAAATAACTATTGATTTGTCAATTTGAGTGATGTACAATGTGTATTGAAAATACAAGGAGGTGAGATAGCATGACAAAAGAGGATATTATCAAGGAACTTATTTCCTCAAAGTACGGAAGCGTCTTAAAGTTCTCGGAAGCAACTGGAATACCGTATTCAAGCATACGAAATATATTTTCTCGCGGTATGGAGAGTCTTTCGGTCGGAACTGCCGTACAAATTTGTAAAGCACTTGGAATTGATATTGAGGATCTCATGGATGGAAAGCTAAGTGTCCGCCCCAATTATCAAGTAAAAGAAATCGTTCGAGAGTATCAAAACAAGAAAAAGCCACCAGCACCATTAAAGTACGATACCGGAGAACTTACGGACCGAGAGCGTTCGAGATTATCTATTTCCATGGCTCAAATGAACAAACAGGGCCGAGAGCGCGTGGTGGAGTACGCCGAGGATTTGGCCGCTGGCGGAAGATACGCGAAGGTGCCCCTCACCATTTCCGGGCAAAAAAATATGGCCGCCGCACGAAGCGGCGACCGTGTAGCTGTGGCGTCTGTTTCCGCGGAGGACGAGGAGGCTGCTTTACCCGCTCCGTCTCACAGCGTTGATATATGATTCAAATTGCTTGATTACCTGGCGCTCCAGCGGGCTGGCGTAGTATTTCCCCCGCCGTTCCAGCTCCTGTATGCGTTCTGCCCGGAATCGGGCAGCCTGTGCGGATATCCCACACAACCTCTGAATATCCTCCGCTGTGGTGGCGCCGATCTCATGCAGGACGCAGGCTGGGGCAAGCAAGCGGGCGGCAAATTGATTTGCCATGGTTTCCTCCTCCCGTTCCGACCCAGTAGGCTCCCGGTTTTCCACCGTCGCCATACCAGGACCAACATGCCCCAGGAGCAAATGCCCGATTTCATGGGCTAAGGTAAAACGCTGTCGGGCGAGCGGAAGCGAGCTGTCATAGAAGATATAAGTATGATGCTTCGTCATAGTACAGAATCCGTCCGTGGTTTTCTTCAGTTCCGACAGACCCAGCAAATCCATACTTCGGCTCCCGTCTATGTAGTCTGTCAGCACCCAGCGATAACAACGGCAGATTGCTGACAGACGGACGGGCAGAGATGAGATCCGGCACCGGATCAGCGTGTTCCACGCGACGTCTCTTGCGGTTTTGTAGTTGCGATAGTTCATAATGCACCTCCTCGAAGATTGTAGAGGTGCTTATACTGGGTGTCTGCAAGTAAATATTGGAAGAGGATGAACGATATGATTTTTCAGATTTACAGGTTCAGCCAAGCTCCAACAGTAACATTCTTTTCTGTGGTTTACACCGTGTTTACAATGCTTTCATATGGGCTTAATGTAAACATGATATTGTCTGCGGTCATATCACTGGTTGCATTTTGTATTATATTTATTCCTGTTCTATCAATTTTGTACCCAGTCATCTTTTTGGGGTATATGATCGCTTCTGCGGTGATACTTTCTATGGCCGGTGTTATTCACTTCTATATTGTTCTTGCGGTATTGATTTTGACAGTGTTCCGGTTTGGATTTATGTTCTTGTTTGCAATTGTAAATCCTTCATTATCCAGAGATTACGACGCAATCCTGAGAAATATAAAATAAAAATCCCCCGCCCGGCGGAACCGGGGAAGGGGGTGAGCATACGGAAATTGAATATCTTGACATCTTGGTTCGGTGTCCCGGAGACCCTTCCCGCATAGAGAAGATGCAGATCCGTTTCGGTGTATCGGAAGAAGGGAAAGTTCCGGCTCCATGCAATGGATGCGATTCTGTAAACGGGACAAAGCCGTGCGTGGAGTGCGCTGCTGCCATTACAGCCATGTTCTTTAGAGACCCGGACATGGACGTTTCAAAGCCAATCACTCCTGTGATTCGGTAATGCCGAAATAAACGCAGAACCGCTGAGCGTACCCCTCACCGATATGATCCCGACACCAGGAAACAAGGGAATTTATGTCGCTGGGGAACCCCTTCTTCCGGTTCTCATTCAGAAGCTCTTGAAGAAAAACGAGGTTGTCTGGATCATCTGGCATATGAAACATAGGTATCACCTCATCGGAATTGTATCATGGTTTACAATTTATGTCTACATCAGTAAAAATCCCCCGCCCGGTGTTGGCGCACCAGGCGAGGGAAAGGGGCAGAAGGTTTGGAAGGTCCATCTGCCCCTTCATTGTATCAACATGGAGGGATAAAGTCAATGAAGTGCCGAAAATGCCATACAGAGATCCCGGACAGCTCTAAGTTCTGCTTGCGATGCGGGGCCAAACAGAACGTCCAGAAGGGCACACGAACCCGTGGAAACGGACAGGGAACCGCAATAAAGCGCGGGGGCACCTGGACGGCGATCTGGACAGAAGGTTTTGAGATTGAGGAAGGTGAAAAACGGATTGTCCACCAGAAGCGCAGGTGGAAAGGTGGTTTCAAGACAAAGACCGCTGCATTGGCCTATGCCGCCGCACCGGCTCCGCAGGAACCGAAATGCCCAACCCTACGCAGCTACTGGAAGGGATGGGAGACATCTGACTATCAGGACCTGTCAAAATCCAAGAAAACCGCATTTAAGATTGCATGGGGCAAATTGGAGTCCCTGGCAGGCCGGGAAATGATGGCCATTACCATCCAGGATCTACAAAGCCTGGTAGATGAGAAGGCCCCAACCTACTACACAGCCAGGGACATCAAAACTCTGCTGTCACACCTTTACAAGCGAGCTGTGGCAGAGGGAAATGCACGAACCAATTTGGCGGAATTTATCCGCCTGCCGCCACTGAACGAAAAGGAGATGCAGCCATTCTCTGAAATTGAGTTGAAGAAGCTATGGAACGCCTATGGAGCCGGTGACCGTGTAGCTGGCCTTGTTCTGCTTATGGTATACTCCGGAATGATGCCTGGGGAGCTGATGGCCTTGAAGTCAGACATGGTGAACTTTGAAAAATGTGAGATCCTTGGCTGCGGACTCAAAACCAAAAAGCGAAAGGAAACCCCAATCGTGTTTCCCGACATGATCGTCCCTGTTCTGCGCAACCTGATCGACACAAGCCCAGCCAGGGCCGGGTATGTGGTGGGGATGAATCGGGACAACTTTTATGCTGAGTATCATGCCGCACTCCAGAGAGCCGGGGTTCGGGACCTCCCCCCCTATTCCTGCCGGCACACAACAGCCACCGCGTTGGCGCTTGGGAATATTGCTCCAAGCGTGATACAAGAGGTCATGCGGCACACCAAATTCTCTACTACACAGCGGTACATCCACCCAGACGCTGCGGCGGCCAGAGAGGCCGTGAACACCCTGAAATGATGCTAACTATTTGCTAACTACCGGCATTATCTGAGCATATTTTTACGAGTCAAAACAAATCTTTTTGAAAATCCGGAAAACAAAACAAAAGAAAAAAGAAAGTACCGAAACCAAGGAAGTTTTCCTCGATTTCGGTACTTTCTGGCGCAGAAGGGGGGATTCGAACCCCCGCACGGTTTTACCCGCCTACTCCCTTAGCAGGGGAGCCCCTTATAGCCACTTGGGTACTTCTGCAAGTGCTACAATCACGCGGTGTGATGTTCAGTTGGTCCAAAAAAGTGGCGGAGAGAGTGGGATTCGAACCCACGGCTCTTGACGAGTCACCGGTTTTCAAGACCGGCTCCTTAAACCACTCGGACATCTCTCCTCATAGCTTCAATCAGAGACGAACAGTATCATAGCACATCCGCTCTGGTTTGTCAACGAATTTTCCACTTCTTTTTTATTTTCTCTTTCCCCGCGGCCAGAACCGCCCGGCCGCGGGGAAACGGGACATTACAGATGCTTCAGCGCTCCGGCCTCGGCCACCAGCTCCCGGTTCTCAATGACCCGCTCGGGGGCCTTGGAACACACCTGGGTGAACAGCAGGTCCAGCACAAACAGCTGGGCCATACGGGCGGTGGTGGAACCTGCCTGCAGCGGGCCCTCGTTGGCGCCGCACTGCAGCACCAGGTCGGCCTGCTGGCCGCCGGGGGACTTGGGGAAGCGGGAGACCAGGATCACCTTCACCCCCCGCTCCTTGGCCACCGACAGGATGTCCTGAAGGTCCCGGGTGGAACCGGAGTAGGAGAAGAACAGCACCACGTCTCCCGGGTCCATGAGGGCCACGGAGTTGAGCTGCAAATGGGAGTCGGGAATAAAGGCAAACTTGGGAGAGACAATGGAGAAGAGGGTCCACGCCTCCTCCGCCAGCACCATGGAGCTGCCCTGGCCCATGCAGGTCACCCGCTTGGCCTGATAGATGAGCTCCGCCGCCTGGGACAGCAGCTCTCCGTTGGTCAGCTTCAAGGTCTGCTCCAGGGCGGCCACGCTCTCCCGCAGACGGCTTTTGCCCATGGCGTCAAAGCTGTCCTCCCCGCTCTCGTCGGCGGGCTCTGCGTCCTGGCCGCTGTGGCCCGCGCTTCTGGCCGCCATAGAGGCTTTGGCAAGCTCCAGCTTAAAGGCGTTGTATCCGCCCAATCCCAGCCGGCGGCAGAAGCGGGAAATGGTGGCGTCGGCCACCTCACACTCCTCCGCCAGTTCCGAGATGGACATGTATTGGGTGTCGATGCGGTGCGCCAACACGTAGTCGGCCACCTTCTTTTCCGAATTGGTCAGCTGAAAATACTGACTGCTGATGGTTTCAAAAATATCCTGGGCTGTCAACCTTGCGGCCTCCTTTCTATTTTGCGCCGCCGGGTATGGCAGCTGCGTGGGTCCCGACGCTTACCGCGCCAGGATCTCGCCCAGCATGGTGTCCACCATGATCAGGCAGCGGGGC
>OOBP01000439.1_pt1 | contig 33740 bp, 30 predicted proteins | sample 1671681 | NCBI WGS metagenome assembly OOBP01 (sample SAMN06348181, study PRJEB24527) | human gut metagenome
CACATGTAGCACCTACGTTACCTGCGCCTACTACGGTTACTTTTGACATAATACTTATATTTTAATAAAGTTGATAATTAGTTCGTATCGTTTTCGTGACGACAAAAGTACAACGATAATCGAAATTAAAGAAATTTTTCCATAATAATTTTAGTTAAAGAAAAGTGAATAGACTGTGTTACTCTGTATTGAAATGATTACTTTTGCAGCGTTTTATCATTCAACCTTATAGAATATGAATAAAAAGAATCTGCTGATCATTGCCGTATCTGTTCTGGTGCTTGCACTCATCGGTCTTACCTATCTGTTATTCTCTGAAAAACAGACTAACCGTGAACTGGTTCAGGAATTCCAACTGGATAAAGAAGACCTTGAAAATGAATACACTCGCTTCGCACAGCAATATGACGAATTAAAACTGACCGTATCGAACGACTCTCTGGCAGACTTGCTGGCCCAGGAACAGGTCAAAACGCAACGCCTTCTTGAAGAGCTCCGTACGGTAAAGAGCAGCAATGCCACAGAGATAAGACGCCTGAAAAAAGAATTGGCAACACTAAGAAAAGTAATGATCGGTTACATCAATCAGATTGACTCACTAAACAAACTGACTGCCCAGCAAAAGCAAGTAATAGCCGAAGTAACGCAAAAATACAATGCCGCTTCACGACAGATCAACAATTTGTCTGAAGAAAAGAAAAACCTCAATCAAAAAGTTACGTTAGCCGCCCAACTGGACGCAACTAATATCTGGATTGAACCTCGTAACAAACGTGGCAAAAAGGCTAAAAAAGTAAAGGATATCGTGAAACTGGCCATCGGCTTCACCATCGTAAAGAATATCACAGCCGAAACCGGAGAGCGTACACTTTATATCCGAATCACCAAGCCGGATAATGATGCGCTTACCAAGAGCCCGTCAAACACATTCCCTTACGAAAACCGTACGCTGACCTACTCCATCAAAAAATATATCGAATACAACGGAGAAGAACAGACCATCAACGTATTCTGGGATGTAGAAGAGTTCTTGTATGCCGGTGCCTACCGGGTAGATATTTTTGCTGACGGAACGATGATTGGGTCGCAGAAATTCACATTGGACTAAAATTTTAAAAACATATACTTTAAAGAGGATGTGCCAGAAGCCGGTCACTTAATAACCGGTTTCTGGCACATCCTCTTTATTACTTTAATTCTATCTCATTGAATGCTTTCCATTTCAACAACTCAGGATAGTGGTGATACGACTATTTTATCCCCTTCCACTATGAATCTCGCAATTTGCAAATCATTCAAAACATTTAATATTTCCCCGACAGGAAGGTGACGACTGGCAGAAAAATAAATCCGTTCCTCCAGCAAAGAATGGGAACGGAAAACAATATTTGTGTTATACCAAGCCCCGATTTCCTGCATAACATATCTCAGAGTGACATTATCAAAGATAAACAGACCTTCTGTCCAACTCTTTTGCATACAGATATCAGCCTGAGAAATACAGATATCACCTACTCTATCCAGATAAACCTGTTCACCCGGCTTTATCTTACAGGCTTTCGTATTGGCTTTATCACTGACTTGCACCGAACCTTCATACAGCACAACTTTAGAAGTCGTACCACATCCATAGGAATCAACATCAAATACCGTGCCCAATACACGCGTTTGTAAACTCCCGGTTTCTACAATAAAGGGATGTAAAGTATCTCTTTGAACATTAAATCTCGCAGCACCTTCCAACATTACCCGCCGAAGATCACCGGTAAACGCTTTCGGGTATTCCAAGCGGCTATTGGCGTTCAACAGCACTTCAGTACTGTCAGGCAAATGAATAGTAATAGTGGTAGCGGGTGGCGTTCTGACTGCAATGATCCCTTTATCCTCTGTCATCACCAATTTATCAGGCGAATTTACAGAAGCAAACACTTCGACTTCTTGGGATAGAAAGTTTTCCTGAGAAAAGCCCCAAAACAAAAGTAATGCCACGGAAGCAACTGCTGCAAAGCCGAATACCAAAGTTCGGACTCTTTCCTGTCGTCGGCGAGAGGCAAATGCCTGCCAAGCGGTTTCCGTCTCTTCAACAGAAGACAGGTCACCAAGAGCCTCTCCGAAAAGATTTTTGAGCCTACGGGAGGCTATATCGTTTTTATTATCCTCTCTCTGTTCCATTTGTTTCCTCCTTTCCGTTCATTTCATTACGTAAAATCCGTAAAGCTTTCGAAATATGTTTCTTCACCGTATCCGGACTTATTTCCAACCGTTCTGCAACTTGCCGATAGGTCAGTTTCTCCCAATAACAAAGTCTCAAAATGGTACGCGTCGGTTCCGACAGACTGCAAGCAATCGTTTCCGCTTGCTGCAACTGTGCCTCATGCTGCCGATATCCGGTATTCACATCCATCCGGGTCACCTCACGTAAAGTATCCAAATGCTGCTGTTCCACACGCAGGTGCTTTAACCGATTCAGGCACGTATTACGTGTAGCTGTATAGAAATAAGCGTTCTGCGTTTCCGCCTCCAGTCTATCAAAACATTTCCAAGCCTCTTCCATCACTTCGCCAACAATATCCTTCGCTTCTTCCCGATCGCTCATTAGCTGAATGGCATAACGCAACAGGCGGGGATATATCTCCACAAACAATTGCCTGAAGCGTTCTTCCCGTGAAATATGTCCACGAAACCGGAATATCGTTAATTTTGCCATAAGCCGACAAAATTAGCGATAATTCTTTTATCAGGCAGACTAAAGGCGCTGCTTTTCACTCTGTCCCGCACCGGTACCTTTATACTTACTCTTAGTTGCATTAAATTTATAAGATATCTGAATACCCAAACGTTGATTATCATTATATGAACGGGTCAGTATATGACTTCTGACTCCATATCCATCCATATAATGATAACGGGTATGAAAAATATCATCGGCTGTAAGTGTTATCATCAGAGCATCTTCCAGAAATGATTTCGACAGGCGGGCATTTACCGTACCCTCCCTGTGTATCAAAGAATAACTTTGTTTGGCGGCTGTCGAGATATTCCCGTTCACATTCAAAAACCAACCATCAGGAAAAGTAAAACTATTATCAAGTTCAAAATAAAACTGAGGTTCATTCCAATGCCGGGTTATCCCTAAAGAACGAACATCGGCATCATAAAAATACATGCCTCCATTCAATTGCGGTTGCCAACACCCGATTTTAGGAGAAACATTAAGATTCATCCCATAAGTATCTGTAGTAGGTATGGAGGCCATGGTAAACAACAACACTCCCGGATGGGTTTCATCATTATAAGGTTTGAGGAACCTCGTATATAAATCCAATGTTCTATCAAAAAAGAGATTTACAAATGCCCATCTTGATCCGGCATCCAATATAAAGACATGGTGTTTTTGTGGAACCAGTAAGGGATCTCCGCTACGATACATATATTTACTTGAATATGTAATTGAGCTTGAAAGCATGTGATAGTCGGGATTATTCCTTATTAAGCGATAAGAAAGGGATGCATGCCAACCTTTATCTTCATATCCTACTAAAGCGACAGGAACTATATCATTATACACCGGACTTTGTTCATCTTGGTGAACCCCATATTCATAATAATCCGTTTTTTGATGTTCATAACGCAGCCCCACAGCAACATTGAATTTATCCAAATGCAGCGAATAATCGGCAAACACAGAATAAATAGACTGTTTGATATGATCATCGGCGTTGTCAGAAAAGCCACTTTGAACAAATATGTCGTGCCTGTTCGTAAACGTTTCCTCGGTACCAAACGACAATGTCCCTTTCCTGAAAGATCGTTTTACAACCATACGCATAGCATACAGATAGTTCCGGACTTCATTTTCAGATTGAGCGGCTTTATCATCATTGTTGAAAACTTCATTCGTGGAATTATTTTTTCCCAATAAATAATCAGCATTAAAATCCACATTCCATTGGCCGAACACCCCATTATAGTATCCATTCACCGAATGAGTCCAGGTAGGATAAGTATGTGCATGCTGCAAAGAAGATATTTCTTCTATCTTTTCACCATCCTTATACACAAAATTATTGCCAAGAAATCCACTGCTTATCCCTTGTCCTCGCCGACGGATCGTGCGGATACGAATGACTGAAGATACATCCGAACCATATTCCACTCCTGGTGTAGTAATCACTTCCGCCGATAAAATATCATCGGCACGCAAACGTTCCAATTCCCCCTGATCACGTATCTTACGGCCATTGATGTAGATAACAGGGACCCCGTGTCCCAGAACCATGTATTCCCCTACCCCTCCCGTTACAAAAGGAAGATGGGATATCATTTCTGCAGCAGAACCCATTTTAGCTAAAGGAGTACCAACGACATTAGCCAATAAGCCATTATCTTTATGTACTATTAAAGGATGATCGACACTAATAACCACTTCTTTCATTAATTGGGTATCGGAAAACAGACATACTTTATTCATTGCACCGCAAGGTTGGATTTTAGTCTGATAACCGATGTAGGACGTTTTCAAAAGATAATCTCTCCCTTCTTCACCCGGTATCCGGAACGAACCATCCTGATTCGTAACCACTCCATTCACAAAAGCAGAGTCTGCTTTGTCCAGCAATAGCACATTGGCGCAAACTAACGGTTCATTGTTTTCATCAATCACACTTCCTCGAATAGTTATCAAGCGTTTGTCAATGCTCCCTTTCTGAATGACAAAATAGTTTTCTCGTTCTTTATAAATGAACGGGGTACTTTTCAGAACGATGGAAAGTGCTTCCGATTCGTTTCTTTGATGGATAGAGGCAGTGACATGGTAAGTCTCAGTCTCGTTATAGGAAAAAATGATATGCTTCTCCCCCGCTTTCTCAATCAGTTTCAAAACAGCAGGCAGTGGCTTGTTTCTAAGTTCCAACGTGATTTGACCGGTATTCTGAGCCGAAAAAGGATATGCGCACAATAATAATACCACAGCCATCCAGCCTCTTCTGTCGTGTATTCCCCAATTCATTGTTTTTCTATTTTTTAATTAGTTGTTTATTATACTACAACCAAAGTATGCAATCGGGTACGCAATATTACAAAAAAAATAATCCGGAAAGACATGATCAATCCGTAGTTGATAAATAAGCAAGTATACAGACTTTCAGCCTGCTAAGTCTTATTGGATAGAGAAAAGGCATGATAACACTTAAATGTATGAAAAACAAGATATTCAAAGCACTAAATTCTTGCAGGGAGAAGATTTGCTTTAACACAGTGTTAAAGCTTATGTTTTGAATCTAGACAACAAGTCATTTACATGCAAAAGGTTTGTTATTTACATTCGAAAAAGGAGAGACCTCAAGATGACGTTAACAATGTTAATTGAAAAGCAAGAATACATCACCCGGAATTCAAATACAGCACTATATAACAAAAAAAATTAAATCGTTTTGCTTTTTAAGATTAACCCTTTATATTTGCATCGTTGTTTATGCAATTATTGTTTCTTGTCCTAACAAGGATAACAAGAACAAAACCGGATAAACAAACAGCTCGCAAGCATTGTTCTTTTAAATGAAGTATCACCTTTATAATGTATAAGATGCGATGAAAAAATTACTGTTTCTGTTTTTTCTCCTAACAACTCCCTTTTCCCTGAAATCACAGGGGATTCTATCCTTAGATAGTTGCCGTGCATTGGCCATTGCCAACAATAAAGAGTTGCTGATAAGCGGAGAGAAAATAAATGCTGCACACTACCAAAAGAAAGCAGCCTTTACCAACTACCTGCCTAACTTCTCCGCCACAGGAGCTTACATGCGCAACCAAAAGGAATTCTCATTGCTTAACAATGACCAGAAAGCGGCTCTATCCGGCTTGGGTACAAGTGTGAGCGGTTCGTTGCAACAAGCCGCCCAAGTCATCGGACAGCTGCATCCGGAACTGGCCCCCATGCTTTCACAATTGGGAGGAGCCATTGTCCCGGCGCTCAACGAAGCCGGAACTGCAATTGTAGACGCATTCCGCACCGATACCCGAAATGTATATGCAGGAGCCATCACCCTCACCCAACCGCTATATATGGGTGGCAAGATACGTGCATACAATAAAATCACCAAATACGCCGAAGAACTGGCCCGTCAGCAACATAACTCGGGTATGCAGGAAGTGATTCTCAGCACAGACCAGGCTTACTGGCAGGTTATTTCCTTAGTCAACAAGAAAAAACTCGCGGAAAGTTACCTGAAGCTATTACAAAAACTGGACAGTGATGTAGAAAAGATGATTGCCGAAGGAGTAGCCACCAAAGCGGACGGCCTGTCGGTTCGGGTAAAAGTAAACGAAGCCGAGATGACACTGACAAAGGTAGAAGACGGATTAAGCCTTTCCCGCATGCTGCTGTGTCAACTGTGTGGCATCGACCTAAGCACTCCGATTGTTCTGGCTGACGAACAAGTAGACGATCTTCCGCTGATTCCGGCTACTACCAACTTTGAGATAGAAACAGCCTACGCCAACCGCCCCGAGATCCGCAGTCTGGAACTGGCTGCCAAAATCTATCAACAAAAAATAAACGTGACCCGTTCGGAACATTTGCCTTCCGTGGCACTAATGGGAAATTACATGGTCACCAACCCGTCTGTATTCAACAGTTTTGAAAACAAGTTTAAAGGCATGTGGAATGTAGGCGTTATGGTTCAGTTGCCTATCTGGCATTGGGGAGAAGGCATTTACAAAGTGAAAGCGGCCAAAGCCGAAGCACGCATCGCCCAATACCAACTGGAAGATGCCAAAGAGAAAATCGAGTTGCAAGTCAATCAATCGGCTTTCAAAGTAAACGAAGCCGCAAAGAAACTGGCTATGGCCAAAAAGAACCTTGAAAAAGCGGATGAAAATCTGCGTTATGCAACTCTCGGATTCGAAGAAGGTGTGATCGCTCCCAGTAATGTACTTGAAGCACATACCGCCTGGCTGTCGGCCCAATCGGAAAAGATAGATGCACAGATTGATGTAAAACTGACAGAAATCTACTTGCAAAAGTCACTGGGAACGCTCAAATAAGGTCAACGACCGAGTGCAAACATTCCTGAAAAGCTAATCTCAATAGTAATTTGTAAATCGTAAAAACCGTAAATAAAATGACATCACAAAAATCACAGAACAGCAATATGCTGCTTGCATTCCTCACCCTGCTGGGAGTTATTGTACTGGTTGCAGTTGTCGGTTTCTTCATGCTCCGCAAAGGTCCGGAAATCATTCAGGGACAAGCTGAGGTAACTGAATACCGCGTCTCAAGCAAAGTACCGGGACGTATCCTGGAGTTCCGTGTAAAAGAGGGACAAAAAGTCCAGGCAGGAGATACACTCGCCATCCTGGAGGCTCCCGACGTAATGGCCAAAATGGAACAGGCTCGCGCCGCCGAAGCGGCTGCACAGGCACAGAACGAAAAAGCCATCAAAGGAGCGCGTCAGGAACAAATTCAAGCGGCTTATGAAATGTGGCAGAAAGCAATCGCCGGTGTCGATATAGCTGAAAAATCATATAAACGTGTCAAAAACTTATTCGACCAAGGAGTTATGCCGGCACAGAAACTGGACGAAGTCACCGCACAACGTAATGCAGCCATCGCAACCGAAAAAGCGGCAAAGGCCCAATACACGATGGCAAAGAACGGTGCCGAACGTGAAGATAAAATGGCTGCAGCAGCTTTGGTGGACCGTGCCAAGGGAGCTGTTGCCGAAGTGGAGTCGTACCTCAAAGAAACTTATTTGATTGCCCAGGCAGCCGGAGAGGTTTCCGAGATATTTCCCAAAGTGGGCGAATTGGTAGGTACCGGCGCCCCCATTATGAATATCGCCATAATGGACGATATGTGGGTGACTTTCAATGTACGTGAGGATCTGCTAAAAAATTTGACCATGGGATCAGAATTCGATGCTATCGTACCCGCATTGGACAATCAGACCATTCGTCTGAAAGTGCATTATATGAAAGACCTTGGTACATACGCTGCCTGGAAAGCAACCAAGACCACCGGCCAGTTCGACTTGAAAACATTCGAAGTAAAAGCGACTCCGCTTGAAAAAGTAACTAATCTGCGTCCCGGAATGTCAGTCATCATCAAGAAATGAAAGAAAGAGAAAAGAAATATATAGCCCTGTGGTTAGTCATGAAACGCGAATGCCACCGTCTCGTGTCTCGCCCGCTCTATCTCTTCTGCATGGTGATAGCTCCGCTGTTTTGCTATATTTTCTTCACCACGCTGATGGACTCGGGGTTACCGACCAATATGCCCGTTGGCGCTGTAGACCTGGACAATTCTGCCAGCTCACGAAACATTCTCCGCAATCTGGACGCATTCGGGCAAACAGCTGTCGTGGCGCGTTATAGCAGTGTTAACGAAGCACGTACAGCTATGCAGGAAGGCAAAATCTACGGATTTTTTTATATACCCAAAGGAATGTCGGCCGATGCCCAGAGTCAACGCCAACCCAAATTATCTTTTTATACCAACAACTCCTACCTGATTGCCGGCTCATTATTGTTCAAGGATATGAAGATGATGTCCGAACTTGCCTCAGGAGCTGCCGCCCGTTCAGTTTTATATGCCAAGGGAGCAACGGAAGATCAGGCGATGGGATATTTACAACCCATTGTCATCGATACACATCCGATACAAAATCCTTGGTTAAATTATTCGGTCTATCTATGCAATACACTTGTTCCGGGGGTACTGATGTTGTTGATATTCATGGTAACAGTATTTTCCATCGGTGTGGAAATCAAGGACCGCACGGCCCGGGAGTGGCTGCGACTGAGCAACAACTCCATCTACATCGCATTGGCCGGTAAGTTGCTTCCACAAACCGTGGTATTCTTTATCATGGGTATATTTTACAATGTCTATCTGTATGGATATCTGCACTTCCCATGTAACAGCGGAATTCTTCCGATGCTGTTGGCAACCCTCTGCCTGGTATTGGCATCGCAATGTTGCGGTATCCTGATGATAGGCACACTGCCTACCCTTCGCCTCGGTCTGAGCTTCGCTTCGTTATGGGGAGTCATTTCTTTCTCCATTTCAGGCTTCTCTTTTCCGGTGATGGCCATGAATCCGGTATTGCAGGCACTCAGTAACCTGTTCCCCTTGCGCCACTATTTCCTGATCTATGTAGACCAGGCACTCAACGGATACAGCATGGCTTATTCCTGGTCAAACTATATGGCATTACTGATTTTCATGTTACTTCCGTTCTTCGTGGTACATCGGTTGAAGGAAGCTTTGATATATTATAAATACGTGCCCTAATGAAAGATATAAGTTTAAAAGATAAGATAACACAAGGCATCAATGACCTGTTTTATATCTGGAAGCGGGAATTTCGTACTACATTCCGCGACCAGGGGGTATTGATCTTTTTCGTACTCGTTCCATTGGTATATCCATTGATCTACAGTTTTATTTATACCAACGAAGTGGTTCGTGAAGTGCCTGCCGTGGTAGTAGATGACTCGCGTTCATCACTCAGCCGCGAATATCTGCGTAAAGTAGATGCCACCCCCGATATACAGATTGTGGCTTATTGTGCCGATATGGAAGAAGCCAAACAAATGCTCAAAGACCGGCTGGCATATGGCATCATTTATATTCCGAAAGACTTCAGTTCGGACATAGCTCAAGGCAAACAGACACAAGTCAGCATCTACTGTGATATGAGTGGACTGCTGTACTATAAAAGTATGCTTTTGGCCAATACTGCCGTGTCATTGGATATGAACGAAGATATCAAAATAGCCCGCTCGGGCAATACGACCGACCGGCAGGACGAAATCACGGCCTATCCTATCGAATATGAAGACGTAGCGATGTTCAATCCGACCAATGGCTTTGCCGCTTTCCTGATACCCGCCGTGTTGATCCTGATCATTCAGCAAACCTTGTTATTGGGTATCGGACTTTCGGCCGGCACGGCACGCGAGAACAACCGCTTTAAAGATTTGGTACCCATTAACCGCCATTATAACGGTACTTTGCGCATTGTATTGGGTAAAGGATTAAGTTATTTCATGGTATATGCCTTGGTATCTGTCTATGTACTATGCGCCGTCCCCCGTATGTTCAGCCTCAACCAGATAGGACAACCCGGCACACTGGCCCTGTTCATACTCCCCTATCTGATGGCCTGCATCTTTTTTGCCATGACTGCATCTATCGCTATCCGTAACCGGGAGACATGCATGCTGATATTCGTATTCACCTCTGTGCCTCTATTATTCATCTCAGGTATTTCCTGGCCGGGAGCTGCCATACCTCCATTCTGGAAATACTTCTCTTACATATTTCCATCAACTTTCGGTATCAACGGATTTGTGAGAATCAACAACATGGGAGCAACACTGAGTGAGATTCCATTTGAATACAAAGCGTTATGGATACAGACCGGCTTCTATTTTCTGACCACTTGCTGGGTATACCGTTGGCAGATTATCAAGAGCCGTAAACACGTCATAGACAAATACAAAGAAATGAAAAATAGAGGGAAAGAATTCTTTTCATAATCACATACGTGTGCATATTTATTCCGGATTTACCCGGAAATGTCTGCTATGACAGTTCTGCATAAAAATATATCGAATAGCTTTTGCTTGAAACAAAGATAATTAGTACATTCGAAACGTCTATATCTTCATGCAGAAGATGTAAACAGAGCACATACAATAATAAAACACATGTTATGAAAAGAAAAATGATGTCCCTATTACTCGCATTGGCGGTAATAAGCGGAAGTAGCGTGTACGCTAAAGTGATTGACGTAATGTCTCCCAACGGAGCCATTAAAGTATCGGTAGACATCAAGGACCGGATTTATTATTCGGTGTCCTATGATAATGACCAGTTATTAAAAGATTGCTATCTCAACCTGCAACTGCAGAATGAGACGTTAGGTACGAATCCCCACTTACGGAGCACCAAACGTGGAACCATTGACGAAAGTGTAAAACGTGAAATACCTTTCAAGAATGCGATCGTAAGAAATCACTGTAATACCCTGAGAATGAATTTCAGCGGAAATTATGCCGTTGAATTCCGCGTATTCGACAATGGTATCGCTTACCGTTTTGTGACAGATAAAAAAGGAGATAACATCGTAATGGGGGAAGACTTCGCAATTAACTTTCCAACCAATTATAAAGCTCATCTTTCCCAACCGGATGGCTTTAAAACCTCATACGAATGCCCATATACTCATGTAGATACCGAAAAGTATGCTGCTACCGACCGCATGAGTTACCTGCCTGTATTGATAGAAACGGATAAAGCATATAAAATACTGATATCTGAAGCCGACTTATCCGATTATCCCTGTATGTTCCTTAAAAGTACCGGTAAGAACGGAATGCAGTCTATTTTTCCCAAAGCACCTTTAGCCTTCGGAGAAGATGGTGACCGTAGCCTCAAGATTACCGAAGAAGCCGATTACATTGCCAAGACGGACGGCAAGCGTTCATTCCCCTGGCGCATGATGGTGATTTCGAAAGAAGACAAAGAACTGATTGAAAACGAAATGGTGTATAACCTGTCTGCCCCTTGTGTTCTTGAAGACTACAGTTGGATCAAACCGGGACAAGTGAGTTGGGAATGGTGGCACGACGCACGCCTCTATGGGGTAGATTTCCGTTCGGGTTTCAATATGGATTCCTATAAGTACTACATTGACTTCGCATCCAAGTTCGGTATTCCTTATATCATCATGGACGAAGGATGGGCGAAAAACACACGTGATCCGTTTACCCCCAATCCCACCATCAATCTTACCGAACTGATAAAATACGGAAAGGACCGCAACGTAAAAATCGTACTTTGGCTGCCATGGCTGACTGTCGAGAATCATTTCGACCTCTTTAAAACATTTGCCGATTGGGGCATCGCAGGAGTGAAGATCGACTTCATGGACCGCAGTGACCAGTGGATGGTAAACTATTATGAACGTGTAGCCAAAGAAGCCGCCAAGCATAAACTGTTTGTAGATTTTCATGGTGCTTTTAAACCAGCCGGACTTGAACGCAAATATCCGAATGTGCTTTCCTATGAAGGCGTATTGGGCATGGAACAAGGTGGTAATTGCAAACCTGAAAACAGCATTTATCTGCCCTTTATGCGTAATGCCGTGGGACCGATGGATTTCACTCCGGGTTCAATGATCTCTGCACAGCCGGAAGACAACCGTTCCACCCGGGCCAATGCCATGGGCTCAGGAACACGTGCTTTCCAAATGGCTCTTTTCATCATCTTCGAAAGTGGTCTGCAAATGTTAGCCGACAATCCGGTTTACTATTACAGAGAACTTCCCTGTACCGAATTTATCACAAGTGTTCCCGTCACCTGGGATGAAACCAAGGTCCTCTATGCCAAAGTAGGTGAAGCAGTCGTCGTAGCCAAACGAAAAGGAGAACAGTGGTTCATCGGAGGTATCACCGGCAATCAACCACAAAACATCGAGATCGACCTCGGATTCATTCCGGCAGGACAATCATTCACATTAACCTCATTTGAAGATGGCATTAACGCTGACCGTCAAGCAATGGATTACAAGAAAAAGGAGTCTACCGTGAACAATCAAACCCGCATGACATTGAAAATGGTACGCAACGGGGGATGGGCCGGAACAATTAAAATGAAATAGAATATAAATCAAGTTCATCATAGAACACACAGAGTCTTCATCTCTTGTTAATGGAATATTTATGAAAAAAGTTTCTCTATGAAACTCTGTGTCACTCTGTGGTGATATGACATATTACAAAAATGAAAAAGCAAATCATACACCGCTGGATGCTGATGGCTGTCTTCTGCCTCGGAGCATCATTGATAGGAATAAATGCCCAAGAAAAAGACTGGGCTAACCTGCAACGTTATGCACAACAAAACGCCGAACTTCCGAAACCGGACAAAAACGAAAAGAGAGTGGTCTTTATGGGCAATTCCATCACAGAAGGATGGGTAAACACTCATCCTGATTTCTTTAAATCCAACGGTTACATCGGCCGGGGCATCGGCGGACAGACTTCTTACCAGTTCCTGGTACGTTTCAGGGAAGATGTCATCAACTTATCTCCTGCACTGGTAGTAATCAATGCAGCCACAAATGATATTGCCGAGAACACAGGAGCATATCATGAAGACCGCACTTTTGGCAATATTGTTTCGATGGTGGAACTGGCAAAAGCCAATCATATAAAAGTGATATTGACCACCACTTTACCGGCTGCCGCTTTCGGTTGGAATCCTGCCATTAAAGATGCTCCTCAAAAGATAGCTTCACTCAATGCACGTCTGAAAGCCTATGCCCAAACAAATAAAATTCCATTCGTCGACTATTACTCTTCTATGGTGAGCGGTAGCAACAAAGCTTTGAATCCGGCCTATACCAAAGATGGTGTGCATCCCACTTCCGAAGGATATGACGTTATGGAGAATCTTATTCAACAGGCTATAAACAAGACTTTACGATAACCATATTCAAAAAGGAAATTATGAAACCGTTTATCTCTTTTTGTCTTTTATTGTGTATTTGCTTAGGTAAACTATATGCGCAAGGCGTAAATATCGTATACATAGGCAACAGTATTACCCAAGGCGCATTATTGAAAACTCCGGTAACGGAGGCGCCGCCGGTACAGGCAAGTCAATACATCGAACAAGCAACCAAGCAATCGGTCGCTTTTCGAAATTGTGGAGTAAGCGGAACGACTACTCTGGATTTTCTTCCAATCGCAGAAAGACAATTTCCGAATGTAAAATCTGCCGCCCAAGAATTGAGTCAACGTAAAGGAACACTGCTTTTTTCCATTATGCTGGGCACGAATGACAGTGCTTGTAACGGTCCATTCGGTTCTCCGGTGGAACCGGTGTCCTACTATACCAACATGAAAGCGATTATCGACGAACTCCTTTCTTTGTATCCGGAATGCAAAGTGGTGATTCATCAACCAATCTGGTATAGCCCGAACACATATAACGGTGCCATGTATCTGGCTGCCGGCCTCAAGCGACTGAAAAGCTACACTCCCATGATCCATAAACTGGTAGACTACTATTCACAGGCAAACCCCAATCAAGTCTTTTTAGGAGATACGGCTGCTTCCGATTTCTTCCGGAACAATTATCAGAGTTATTTCACGCCGGAGAATGGAAATGCAGGTACTTTTTATCTGCACCCGAATAAAGAGGGAGCCGGTATCTTGGGTAAATACTGGGCAGAGGCTATCCTAAAGGCAATATAAACAAATACATCCTCTCAAAGGGGCGCCGCAGATTCGCACAGACAACACCGGTAACTGACCAGTTCTTTACCTTTTAAACCGTGCGGATCTGTGGTGCTACCCTTAAGTAATTCCTTCATTTACATCATTTAACACACTTCACTTTGTTTAGTTACGACCGTTCCGTAGCTTTGTAATATAAACGTAATTAAATATACTCCATGGAAAAGTTGACAATGCAAGAAGAAGAAGTGATGATCTACATTTGGGAACTGGAAAGTTGCTATGTGAAAGACATCGTTGCCAAGTTTGAGCAACCTACTCCTCCCTACACCACGGTGGCTTCCATCGTGAAGAATCTCGAACGGAAAAAATATGTAAAGGCACAGCGTGTAGGAAACACGTATCTGTACACTCCGTCTATTAAAGAAAGCGAATACAAACGAAGTTTCATGAGTGGAGTCGTACGGAACTACTTTGAAAACTCTTACAAAGAGATGGTTTCTTTCTTCGCCAAAGATCAAAAGATATCGACCAACGACCTGAAGGAAATCATCGACATGATTGAGAAAGGACAAGAAAAATAATCGCTAATACCCTGAAAGACATGACTCCCGAACTGGCATATTTTCTGAAAATAAATATAGCAATTGCTTTATTCTACGCCTTCTATCGGTTGTTTTTCTACAGAGACACCTTCTTCCAATGGCGAAGGACAGTTTTGCTTTGCTTCCTTGTCATTTCTCCGCTCTATCCGGTACTGAACATTCAGGAATGGATCAGATCGCACGAACCGATGGTAGCAATGGTCGATTTGTATGCAACAATCGTATTGCCCGAAATCGAAATAACTCCCGAGGTTAGGGCTGCGGACTGGCAAAGTATCATTTTATCTACAGTAAATATCATCTATTGGTCAGGGGTCACTTTACTTTTAGTACGTTTCTTCGCTCAGCTTGCCAGTATTCTACGGTTGCGTCTTCGTTGCCGGAAAGATCAGATAGAAGGAATACCCGTCTATCTGCTGGATAAAGAAAGTGGTCCTTTTTCTTTTTTTCACTGGATTTTCATTTATCCGCAGGCACACCCGCAGAACGAATTAAGTGAAATCCTGACTCACGAAGGAACACATGCCCGCCAAAGACATTCCATAGATGTGATTATCAGTGAGCTAATGTGTATTGCCTGCTGGTTCAATCCTTTCATGTGGTTGATGAAACGGGAAGTACGGAACAATCTGGAATACATGGCAGATAATCGGGTGCTGGAAGCCGGACATGATTCAAAGTCCTATCAATATCATTTGTTGGGACTGGCACATCAAAAGAGCGCGATCACCCTTTCCAACAGCTTCAATGTGTTGCCGCTGAAGAACCGTATCACGATGATGAACAAAAAGAGAACCAAGGAGATAGGACGAACCAAGTATCTGTTATTTATCCCCTTGGCTCTTGCTTTGATGATAGTAAGTAACATCGAAGCAGTGGCACGTACCACTAAAAGTATTGCACAGGAAGTGATGCAAACCGTAGAAGAACAGATGGAACCCGAAAACGCTGTTGCTGTTAAGGAAAGCACTTCCTCTCCCCAGGCAGCCAATCATATTTCACAACCTCAAGAGAGCGGCATAGCCGAACAGCCCGCCCAAGAAGAAAGCCGGGAGCAAATCGTATTCGAGGTTGTGGAGAAAATGCCGGAGTTTCCGGGTGGCGTAAGGAATATGAATCATTTCATCAACAGCCATCTTCGTTATCCGGTGATCGCCCAGGAAAACGGAACACAAGGCCAAGTCATCGCACAGTTCGTAATTCAGGCAGACGGCACACTCTCTGACCTGAAAATAGTGAAAAGCGTAGACCCGTTGCTGGATGCCGAAGCCATGCGCGTGATAAAAGAGATGCCTAAATGGCAACCCGGGAAACAAAGAGGAATAGCTGTTGCCACCAGGGTCACAGTGCCGATACGATTCCGACTGATGGATTCCGACTCCGCTCCGTCAACAGACAGCAATAAGAATCAGGAGAATACCATATTCGATGTGGTTGAACACGCGCCGGAATTCCCCGGCGGAATGGAAGCCTGCCTGAAATATATGTATAAAAATATAAAATATCCGGCAGTCGCAATGGAAGCGGGAATACAAGGACAAGTTGTCATACAAATAGTCATTGACAAGGACGGGAAAATACATGATCCCAAGATAGTTCGGGGAGTATCGCCGGAACTGAATGCCGAAGCGATCCGCGTGATAAGCAACATGCCTCAGTGGATACCCGGAAAACAAAAGGGAAAGAACGTAGCAACCCGATTCACACTTCCGGTCCGCTTCCGTCTGGCTTAGTTTCTAAGCCCCTAACCTGAAAATCATTTTAATAAAAACAATATGAAGAAAATCACATTTATTGCTATTCTTTTGCTGTGTATCTGTAGCCTCACAAAAGCTAAAGAGAAAGTTATAGAGCAACCCCCATTCATCGCCTGGACCAGTACCTCTATTCAAGTGGACAAAGTTGTTCTCAGCGACACAGCTACGGTGCTTTATATCAAAGCATTCTATCATCCCAAGCAATGGATCAGGATTTCCGGACAAAGTTTCCTGAAGGACAATAACGGAGAAACTTACGCTCTGCGTTCGGGAATCGGCATCAAGCCTGACACGGAATTCTGGATGCCCGAATCCGGAGAAGGAGAATTCCGCCTGGTATTCCCACCGATCCCGACCTCGGCTACTTCGATCGATTTTTCAGAAGGAGACAACGTTCAAGGTGCTTTCAAGATATGGGGCATTCAGCTGAAAGGCAAAGCCCTCCCGGAACTTTTGTTACCTCAAGAAGCCATCGTACATAAAATCGACATCAACGATGAATTGCCCGAGCCCAAAATTGAATATAAAGACGCTACTATAAAAGGACGGATTCTGGATTATCGCCCGGGACTCGTCAGCAAAATTGTACCGATTATATTCGATCCGGTAAAAGGTGCCTACGAAAGCGAAGAAGTAAAAATAAACAATGACGGTACATTCGTCACGAGAGTGAAAGTGCCGACCACCACATCGGCTGCCATCCGCCTTTTTGGTAAAATGATAACTTTCTATGCCGTACCGGGCGAAGAGAGCAGCATCATTATCAATACCCGTGAACTTTGCCGACAGCAATCCAAGTTTCATAAGGATGACAAACCTTATGGCGAAGCCGTTTATTTCGGCGGAACATTAGCCGGCCTGTCACAGGAATATTCGAACTGCACCCTAAAAACCTCCATTCTAAATGATTACCGCCAATTATTCAAGGATGTAGCAGGAATGGACGCCGGCGCTTACAAAGACTTTATCTATGGAAAGCGGGCCAATCTCCTGGCATCCATAGAGAAAGCTCCAATCAGCAAGGCTCTCAAGGCGGTGTTGGGCAATCAAGTGGATGCCGAGGCTGCCCAAGCCATCTCCCTGACGGAAATGGTTATCAAGCAAGCCTACACCATGGAGCACAAAATGAGCAAAGAAGAGGCCAGGGAATACTTTAACACGGCTCAGATAGAACTGCCTGAAAATTATTATGCGAATGCTTTCAGACCGCTCGCTTCCATCAACACCATGGCAGCACTCTATAATTCCAAGCTCTCCGAACTGATTCCGTATTATCTACGCCGCCGAACCGATGAACTGACCAAAGCCTGGGGAACCGACAAAGGAATCTACTTCGATATCAACAAAGCAGGCGAACTCTATTCGTCCATCAAAGAGTTCACCCCGCTGACTGCCGAACAGGAAGTGATACTTGCCACTCTTCCACCTGCCTGTCAGAATGAAGTGCGGGACGCCAACAACCAACTGCTGAAGACCCTTGAGGCCAATAAAAAGAAGACAGGGTTCACCATCAACGAAGTTGGTGACGTCAGCAATGAAGAGCTGTTTTCATCCATCATCTCTAAGTACCGGGGCAAAGTGATTCTGGTAGACTTCTGGGCAACCTGGTGCGGCCCCTGTCGCATGGCCAATAAAGCAATGTTGCCACTGAAGGAAGAGTTGAAAGGAAAGGACATCGTTTACCTTTACATTACCGGCGAAACCTCCCCCCTGAAAACATGGGAGAACATGATTCCGGATATCCACGGTGAGCATTTCCGTTTAACGGATGCCCAATGGAGTTTCTTAGGTGATAAATTCGACATAAGGGGCGTACCCACCTATCTCATCATCGATCGGGAAGGAAATGTCAAACACCAAAAGACAGGATTCCCGGGTGTAGCCCAAATAAAAGAGGAATTGATGAAAGTATATGATTAACCCTCCGGACAACAAACAATAAACAAAGAACGATCGGCTCCTGCCTATGGGACAAGGAACCGATCGTTCATCATTTAAAAGCGCTTATCGTTACTTATGTAACTCCACAATCTTCGTGGGAGCCATTTCTACATTCCGCTTATCTACCTGACGTACCACGCTGGCAGCCAGTGCGAGGAATGCACGACCTGTAACCGTATTTTCATCCAAAGCAACCGGAGTTCCTTTATCGCCTCCTTCACAGATACTCTGAACAATCGGAATCTGTCCCAACAGCGGAACGTTCATCTCTTCGGCCAACTTCTTGGCACCTTCTTTTCCGAAAAGATAATACTTGTTTTCCGGAAGTTCGGCCGGAGTAAACCAGGCCATATTCTCCACCAATCCGAGGATGGGGACGTTCACTTTATCATTAGTGAACATGTTGATCCCCTTGCGGGCATCGGCCAAAGCTACAGCCTGCGGAGTGCTGACAACAACAGCACCTGTCAGTGCCAGTGTCTGGACTACCGTCAGGTGAATATCGCTCGTACCCGGCGGAAGGTCGATCAGGAAATAATCGAGATCTCCCCAGGCGGCATCCCCGATCAACTGTTTCAACGCATTGCTCGCCATACCCCCGCGCCATAAAGTGGCCTGGTCGGGATCGACAAAGAAACCGATAGAAAGCAGTTGCACGCCATACTTCTCGACAGGAATAATCATATCGCGTCCGTCTATCTTCTCAGCGTAGGGGCGGGCATCTTCCACTTGAAACATCTTAGGCATGGAAGGACCGAAAACGTCGGCATCCAGTAGACCGACTTTATAACCCAACTTAGCCAACGCTACAGCCAGGTTGGCCGATACGGTAGACTTACCCACTCCTCCCTTACCGGAAGAGATGCCGATGATATTCTTCACATGGGGCAGCAATTTGCCCACTTCGGGACGTGCAGCCTGTACTGTTTTCACACTGATATTTCCAACTATCTCCACCTCTTTGCCCACATGAGTAAGAATAGCTGTTTCGGCAGCTTTTATCACCGACTTCATAAACGGATCGGTCGGTTTTTCAAAAATCAGGGAGAATGAAACCTTCATTCCCTCTATACGGATGTTATCCTCCACCATACCGGCCTCCACAAGATTCTTTCCGGTTCCGGGATAACGCACTGTAGCCAGTGCATCGAGTATTAATTTAGGATAGATTGTCATAGTTTGTATTATTTAGATGTCTGCAATCCGCTCCGTTTGCTACGATTATAGCTCCGGTACGAATCGAGTTCAATTTCAATATCCGGTTCTCTGAGTTCTCCTTCCTGCGGCAACAGGAATTTGATGTACTTAATGCTTAAACCGCGATCGAGCCACTGTTGTTCATAATAGGTCTTGATACCCAGAATATCGTCCACCAAATCAGAATGATAAAGATCTTCGGTGATAAACTCTACCGGCAGTCCGTTCTCCTCAATCATATATTTGGTATAAGTGAACATGAAGTTGCTGTCAGTCTTCAGATGAATGATTCCATTGGATACCAAAAACTTACGGTAGCGTTCCATAAAATAGGTAGAAGTCAGTCGCTTGGTAGCTTTCTTCATTTGCGGATCAGAAAAAGTCAGCCAGATTTCGCTCACTTCTCCTTCTGCAAAAAAGCGGTCGATGATCTCGATGTTGGTACGCAGGAAAGCCACATTCTTCATGCCGGCCTGAAGAGATTCGGTAGCTCCCGTCCACATACGGGCGCCTTTGATATCTACCGCGATAAAATTCTTATCGGGAAACATCCGCCCCAGTCCGACGGTATATTCGCCACGTCCGCAACCCAATTCGAGTACAATCGGGTTATCGTTCTTGAAAAACTCTTTGTGCCATTTTCCCTTCATGTCAAAAGGCACATTGTCCACTGCCGAGTAAGGATACTCAAAGACATGCGGATAACTTGCCATATCGGCAAACTTCTCTAATTTATTTTTTCCCATTCAATAAAATTAAATCGTTTCTACCCAACCGGTATAGTTATAAAACACCCGGTCGTTAAATTGCTGGCGGAACAACGCATATTTGTCAATGCCGGTACAGTGACAGACTCCCAGACGTTTGGGAAGTTTCATACCCAGAAAGGCCGAAATCACATTGAACTTCTCTTCTTCCGCATTGTGAATATGAAAGCCTCCCATCACCAGTTTGAGTCCCAATCCCGGAAAGGCATTCTGCACGGCACGAATGATATTGGTAATCCCCCGGTGTGAACAGGCACTCAGTACCGAAAGAGACTTTTCGCCCTTCAACACCAATGCCAGTTCATCTTCAAAAGTATCGGGACGCATCTCTCCTTCTATCTCCGTAAAGAAGTGTTCGAAGTGAGTGTCGTTCCTGTCCACCACCTTGACGTCCGGAAACGCAAATACGCCCGGCACAATCTCCGTAGTTTCGTCAACCAGCCAAAAGCGCGACTTATCCAATGCTTCGGGATGAAGCATTCCGTTCTCACGCTCGTTCTTGAACTTTTTCCGGAATACCTCACGCTTGCAAACCACCTTCGCTACACTGTTCATCTTCAGAAAGGCATAAAGCCCCCCCTGTATGGTCACGATGTCCGTGAGATAACACCACATATTCCACATCGCTCAGATCGAGTCCCAACAGGCGGGCATTCCGGAGAAACAGATCCGAAGCACCGGTATCGAACAGCACTTTGTGTTCCCCCGCTTCAACAAGCAGGGAAAGCCCATGCTCTCCCTGTAATCCCTTACCGTAAACACTGTTTTCCGCGAGGGTTGTTATTTTGTAGTTCATTTATCGAACGTTTATTCAACAATAGTCACCCATCCGTGAGTATCGGGTTCGTCACCATACTGGATGCCACGCAATTTATTATAAAGCTTCTCACAAACCGGTCCCGGCTTTCCATCTTTCGAAATCACATACGACTTGCCATTCTCAAGGTCGTCAATACGTTCGATCGGACTGATAACGGCAGCAGTACCACAAGCTCCCGCTTCTTCGAAAGTGCTCAACTCTTCTTCGGGTACCGGACGGCGCTCTACTTTCATGCCCATATCTTCCGCCAACTGCATCAAGCTCTTATTGGTGATGGAAGGAAGGATGGAAGTAGACTTCGGAGTGATGTAGGTATTGTCTTTAATACCAAAGAAGTTGGCCGCACCACATTCGTCAATGTATTTTTTCTCTTTTGCGTCCAGATAGAACTCGCAGGAATAACCCAAGTCGTGAGCCTTCTTATTGGCGCGCAGACTGGCTGCATAGTTTCCACCGACTTTGTAGATACCGGTTCCGTGAGGCGCAGCACGGTCGTACTCGCGGATAATGACATAAGGATTGGTAGAGAAGCCACCCTTGAAATAAGGACCGACCGGTGTGACAAATACAACAAACATATATTCATCTGCCGGATGGACACCCACCTGGGCACTGGTTCCGATAAGCAACGGGCGAATGTAAAGAGAAGCTCCACTCTCGTAAGGAGGAATAAAGCGTTCGTTCAATTTTACCACCTTCAGGATAGCTTCCTTGAAACGTTCCGTCGGCAATTCAGCCATCATGATGCCCTGACAGGTGGACTGCAGACGCGCAGCATTCTCCTCCAAACGGAAAATACGCACTTTGCCGTCTTTACCACGGAAGGCTTTCAAACCCTCGAAGGCTTCCTGACCATAATGCAGGCAAGTGGCAGCCATGTGCAGGTTCAACACCTCGCTACTGCTTATTTCGAGTTCGCCCCATGCGCCGTTACGGAAATTGATTCTCACATTGTAGTCTGTCTTCATATAACCGAATGACAGATTAGCCCAGTCTATTTCTTTCATATCGTTAGTTATTAGTTATTTTCGATTGAGCAACAAAAATAACCTTTATTCTTCAGATAGCCTCTTTTCTTGCAGTAATTTTTCAATTTCCTGATCTGCCTTTGTCAGCTTTCCGGTACAGAAAGCTATTATTTCATTGGCTTCTTTTATTTTTTCACTCAGTTCGTCAATCTCCAGTTCGTTACTGTCGATCTGCCGAACAATCTTTTCCAGGCGTTCTATAGCCTGTGAATAGGTCTCTTTCTTCTTGGCTGGCATATTACTATTTTACTATTATACAGGAAACCCCTCCTCCGCAGAGCAGGCAGAGAGGTTACCGGATGATTTGGAAAAACAATTCAAACGGCATGGACTTATTCGACTCTCGACTTCACTTCTCCTTCGTAAAGGCGGGTTATCAGCTCGTCTCCCGGTTGCAGGCAGGCAGCACTCTTCACCGCCTTCCCGTCTTTCAGAGTGATGCTATACCCTCGTTTCAGCAGTTTCTGAGGCGAAGCGTCCGCAATGCGGTTCTGTAAAAGTTCCAGCCGGTGGTGCTGGCGGGCCAATAAAGTTTCGGCAGCATGCGAGAGATTGCTTTTCGCCATCTGCAACTTTATCCGCGATTCCGACAGTTTACGCATCACTTGTGACGGTATGCGTGCCTGTAGCAAAGCAAGCCTCCTGCGTTCTTGCTCCAGGCGGTAGAAAACACGGGTATGCAGTTCTTCGGCCAACGCCCCGAGCCGGTCTGCCGCCTCTTCCATCCGGTCGATCAGCAGTTCGGCCGCTGCTGTCGGAGTTTTCACGCGGGTATGGGCTACAGAATCGAGTACGGTATCGTCCCGCTCGTGTCCGATGCCGGTTATGACAGGCAACGGAAACTGTGCACAGGCAGCAGCCAGCAGATAAGTATCAAAGCCGGACAAGTCGGAAGTGGCACCTCCACCACGGATGATAACCACCACATCGAACTCGTCCACCCGAGCATTCACTGCATCGAGGGCAGCCAATACAGACTCCTCCACCTGGTTGCCCTGCATCAGGGCGGGAAAAAGTTCCGTACGGAAGTAGAACCCGCGCGGGTTGTGCTGCAACTGATGGCAGAAATCGCCATAACCGGCTGCCGTAGCCGAAGAGATGACCGCAATGCGTTGTGGCAATAACGGCATCTCCAACTCTTTGTTCAGCGTCAACACCCCTTCTTCTTCAAGCTGCCTGAGTATCTCCCGGCGGCGGCGTGCCATATCGCCCAATGTATAGGTAGGGTCGATATCCTGCACGGTCAGGCTGTAACCATACAATTCATGGAAAGCAACCGTCACCTTGACCAGCACCTTTATGCCGGAAGTAAACAACTGTCCGGTGGACTCCTCAAAATAAGGTTTCAGCAGCCGGTAGATGTTAGCCCAGATCGTTCCTCTTGCCTTGGCTATCAGATTATTGCTGCGGGGATCTTTCTGGACAAACTCCAGATAGCAATGCCCGGTACTGTTTGTACGGACATCGCTCAACTCCGCCTGTACCCAGTATTCATCGGGCAGGCACTGCTCCAGACTCCGCCGGACCAAGGCATTCAGTTCATAAAGAGAAAGCGTGTCTTGCATATCTTATTTTTTCTTCGAAACAGATTGATAAGCTTTCCACAGATCGGGCACTCCGTATCCGTAGATATTGTCGGGGAAATCGACCCGATCGCCGGATTGACGCACCAGTTCGATGATTTCCTTTGCAGTCAGTTGCGGACAAGCTTGCCACAGGCAAGTCACCATGCCACACAGGATCGGTGAGGCAAACGAGGTTCCACTCGCTTTACGCAGATTACCGTTTGTCCCCATCACATCCGAGTTCAGCCCCACGGCAACGACATCGGGTTTCACGCGATTATCGGCTGTGTTGCCGATAGAAGAAAACGAAGCCAACACGCCTCTCCGGTCGATAGCACCTACCGTCAGCACATTCTCCGCATCCCCCGGTGTCGTGATTTTCTTCCATGAAGAGGCACCCGAATTACCGGCACTGCACACCAGTACGATTCCTTTATCCGCCATTTTCGACGCCTGGCGGGACATCAGTGCGTGGTGTCCGTCCAAGTCACGATACTTATAGTTCTTGGTAGAATCATCAAAGGTGAAATATCCCAATGAAGTATTCACCACATCTACTCCGACACTATCGGCAAACTCGACAGCCGCCGCCCAGTAGTCCTGCTCCACCAAATGCTCGGACGCTTCATCTTCACTGCGGAGCAACCAATAAGAGGCTTCGGGAGCCGTACCCACCATTACATAAGGATCATTCATCGCCATGCAGGAGAGAACGGCCATTCCGTGCGATCCTTTGGCGTAGATATCGCTTCCCGGTTCCACGAAATCTTTCGTACCCAGGATGCGGATGTTTTTCATAGCCTCTATCTTGTCCACGTTATGATATCCGGCATCAATCACGGCAATGGTCATACCTTGTCCCTTAAATCCGGCCTCATGCAATTTTTCGCCGTTACTGATTTCTATCTGCCGGAGGGCAGGACCGTAGTAGTTCTCACTCTTGAGCGGACTGTTCGCCAGGGAGTCCCGTTTATCTTCCGCTGCAGGTTTCGACGGGGCAACCCATACCTTCTCGGTAGCACGCACAAAAGGCAGTGCGGCAATTTCGCCTATCACGGCACTGTCGTTACATGACACGGTGACGAAATTATCCCATTTCCCCATAGCCACAATCTTCACTCCCTTGTCGCGGATGGCATCCACATACCGACGGCAGACCGGCAGATCGGTAGAGTCGACAGGCAACTGCTGACGCTGGCGGCGGGCGATGGCTTTTTCCGACAAGAATTTCTCGGGATGATCCAATGAATAAGTGGTCGCAGCCTTATCTTTCAGGCTGATGCGATACTTTAACGTATCCTGTTGTGCCGACGCTCCCAAAGCAACGAAGACCAAGGCAATAAGTGCTAATTTTTTCATCTCGTATTTTTATTTTTGTTTTTGTTTCTATTTCCAGTCTTTGTTCTGTTCAATCACTAACCCGATACCGCGTTGCGAAGCGATAAACGCACCGCCCAACACCCGCCGGCCTTCATAAAACACGGCCGACTGCCCCGGAGCAATCGCCGACGCCTCCGCCGAGAAACGAACCAGCAGACGCCCGTCTTCAAGCCTCTTCACCCGGCAAGGAATCGGACGGCTTCTGTAACGGATGCGCACCGCCAGGTCCGGACACGTAAACAATTCATCCTCATCTACAATGTTGTCTTGCTCCGCCACCATGTATTCGGCTTTCAACTGCCCGGCATCACCCAGCATGACGGTGTTCTTCTGCGGATTGATTTTCAAGACATAGGCCGGTTTTCCCAGTGCGATCTCCAGTCCTTTACGCTGTCCGATGGTATAATAAGGGAAGCCTTTGTGCTGCCCCAGCTTTACACCTTCTGAACTGACAAACCATCCCGGACCTACCTCAGCATCCAGCTCCGGACACTGTTCGCGAAGAAAATCGCGATAGTCTCCTTTAATAAAGCATACCTCCATACTCTCCCCTTCCTTCGATTTGGCTTCATAACCTTTCTCATGCAGATAGTCACGGACGGTCTGCTTGGTATAGTTACCCAAAGGAAAAATGCAACGCCGCAGCACGTCCTGTCCCAGTCGCCAGAGGAAATAGGACTGGTCTTTCTTGTCATCATCACCGGCAACGATATAGATATGCCCGTTCCGCTCTTCCAACCGGGAGTAATGACCGGTGGCTATCCAGTCGCACCCCAGCTTGTCAGCCCATTCTATCAACATCCGGAACTTAAATAACGGATTGCACATCACGCAAGGGTTCGGCGTACGCCCCTGACGGTACTCGTCTATAAAGTTTTTGACAATGGTATTTTTAAAAGGAACGCGTTCATCGGCCACATAATGCTCTATCCCCATACGTGCCGCCAACTCCCTGGCATCCTGCGGCTCGTCGCCCCAGACACGCATGGTGACACCCACTATCTCATATCCCTGCTCTTGCAGCATCAGGCAGGTGGCGGTGCTGTCTATCCCCCCACTCATACCGACAAGAACACGCTTCTTGGATTCTTTCATATTCATTCTCTTTTTACGAAGAATGCAAATGTACAAGATTCCCGGCAGAATACAATCAATTGGACAAGTTAGTATACAAACTTTAAAACTACAGGGGGCATAACAGACCTCATGTCATGGCAATGTCTCCTACATATCCATGAACAGAACACTTGTAGAACGATGCTTTTGTCTTTCTGTCAATTTGATATCAGAACCTCCCTACATTTCGGTTTTTCGGGCCGACGGAAAGCTTCGTAAGAAAAAACGGCCTACACGCAATCAGCCGATTGTCCTTTTAGCAGCCGATCGGACAACAACCATACAATAAGAAGCGGAAAGACACAGAAGGAGACCAGTAGAGAAGGCGAATCGTAAAAGGAGGAGCTTTTTATCACCTCCCAAAGCTCTCTTGGCGACTAACAACCGGAGAGGAATCGGGCACTTTAGAAGTAAGATTCCGGAACAACAGGAGATATGAGTGAAAACATTAGGAGATATTTTGAAAACATATAAGCATTTTCGGAAAATGTAACCGTCTTTTGGAGCAAACGCTTCCTTCTTTTTCCCGGAAACAACCGTTCACTTTCCCAAAAGCCCGGCTCTTCCCCCTCCCGACCCCGGCTTTCCGTCCTTAAAAGCACTGTTTTCCCGATCCATTACATCCGGTTTGCCGATCCGGAGAAAAGGGGCTGTCACCCAAACACCGACTTTAATTACTTTCTGCGCACGAAAAGCCGTCACAAGTAGCAAAAGAACAATAGGAAACCTATGAATGCAGTCGCCGAACTCCTCCCGGCATTTCCGCCGGGGCACACAAGTATATATCTAAAATGTTATTACATAGTCCTATCCTTTAACTCAACCACAAAAGGGATAGAGCAGAAAAGAGAAATAAAAAAAATAGCTAAAAGCATTTGCCTTCTTCAAAAAGAATCAGTATATTTGAAGTATAAGAAGACTCAGATATGGCAAACCCCAAATTACCGGGAATACCCGAAGCTGAACAAGCTCTGTTGTATGCCAAACTGAATGAATACAACCGGGGCCGCATGTCTTACAAAGAGGCAGGAGCCTATTTTGTGGTTCTGCCAAGACCGGGACATCCCACTTACTCGGTCTGGATTTATTCGCCTACACTCGAGAAGAACAGACTTCTGTTTATTCATGAACTCTCAGCAGACATCAACGAATCACTGCGGATGGCAAGCACGCTGTTTTTCTTTTCCAGGCGTTGCCTGCTGATTGTGGAATACAATGAGAAGAGGATGCAAAGCAACGGAGACGATATCATATCGTTCGGAAGATATCGCGGACACTATCTGCACGAAATCCTGAAAGTCGATCCGGCCTACCTGAGCTGGATAGCCTACAAATACACACCCAAAATCCCCAAGCAGGAGCGTTTTGTAGCCATAGCGCAAATATATCACTCTGTACATCTGGACATCATGCAACGAAAGGCACGGCAGAAACGCGAAGCCGGCCGTTTTCTGGGCAACGAGGGTGAAAAGTTGGAGGGCCTGAATCTAAAAGTGGTAAGAGTGCGGCTTGAAGACGATCCGTATAAAACAAGGGTCATGGGTACTTCCGTTCAGTTCTTTGTACGACAGATAGTAACGTTAACCGATCCGTCCGGAAATCTGGTGGTCCTAAGGATTTCTTCGAAAACACCCAGCCCCGTATCCTGCCAACTTCCGGCACTGGAACATGAGTTCCGCCCCGGCGAGATAGTCCACATCGCCTCGGCACGGATAGCGCGCACGTACGAAAGTTATGGCTCAAAGTATACACGTTTGAGCCATGTGAAGTTTCATCCGGCGGATTAACGCTTTCTCCAGTCATCCTTTACATAGTCAGACGGATAAGAAGTAGAATCCACGACTCCACCTTTCTGACGAATCCAGGTCTCAAACGTCCGGGTACCCTCATTAAGTACAATAACACGAGCACCATTGGGTAAATGATTGTACTCCGTATTCCCACCGGTAAAACGGCCGTAAGCTAAAAGAATATTCTTCCACATCACAGCGTAATCATTATCATGATCGTGTCCTACAAAAACGCCCATCACATCTCCTGCCTCTTTCATGGCAGCAAACATACCGGTATTCAACTGTGGCGCACAAGCCTTTTCCATACGGGTACCACGAAGAATGGCATTCTCGTTGGCAGCAGCTTCATTATACTCCGGAAGTGGAATATGGAAGAAAGCTAATGCCGGATAAGGTTTGCCACCATTCCGGGCAGTATAGGCGGCACTTTGAGCACGATACCATGAGACTTGACCGAAAGTCAGCCACGCATATCCATCTACATCTTTAAGCGAAGAGTAGGAGTGTGAATCCATACAATAAAGCAGTGCAGCATCCTTTGAAGCGTCGGCAGAGGATTTCACTGTCAGTATATAGTCCGGCGAAGGAGAAGTACCACGGTCGGGCAACAGATTTCCGGCTACTCCACGAATCAAATCATAAAGTTCGGCACGGGTCTTTCCCTGTTCATTATCATGATTCCCAAAAGTAACAACGAACGGAAGGTGCCGACGTTCCACTTGCCCAAGCACCTGAAGCATACCTTTATCAGCAGGAGAAGAATAAACGACATCACCGGTAAAAATCACAAGATCGGGATGTTCGGCATCCAATACTTCCCCTATACGTTCAAGAGCTACATCCGAAGCCGGATTACCATACTTGAAATGTACATCGGTGAACTGGACAATTTTGAACTTACCGTCTTTATTAAATCGCAAAACGGTATTTTGGGCAGCACTATCATTTATTGCCATGAAAGAAAACAAAACGGCCAATAAGGTCCCAAGAATCTTTTTCATACTATGTATGTTTAGGAGATGAATTCAATCACACGCGATTGATCAGCACGGTTGCATAGGCGGAAATACCTTCTTCCCGCCCGGTAAAACCAAGTTTCTCGGTGGTAGTGGCTTTAATGGAAATATCATCTGCATCGATCCCCATCACTTCGGCAAGCACTTGCTGCATCGAAGGGATATGGGCTTTCAGTTTAGGGCGCTCTGCACAGATAGTGGCGTCGATATTACCGATCTGATAGCCTTTGGCAGCAATCAGCTCCACTGTTTTCTTTAATAAAATCTTGCTGTCTATATTCTTATATTCACCGGCATTGTCAGGGAAGTGATAACCGATATCACGCATGTTGGCAGCACCCAGCAAGGCATCACAAATAGCATGCACCAATACATCGGCATCCGAATGTCCCAACAATCCTTTTTCATGTTCCAAAAGAATGCCTCCTAACCAAAGTTCACGTCCTTCGACCAATTGGTGGACGTCGAAACCAAAACCTACTTTTATTTTCATAAGAGTTATTTTATAAATGAATAAAGGAGTATCCGGACTTACCGGATATAGAAATCAAGCAACTTCTCGGTTTCAAGGTATCCCTCCAAATGCTGGCCGATACTGACCGGACCGACCCCTACAGGCGTACCGGTGAAAAGAAGGTCACCGATTTTCAGAGTCACAAAGCGGCTGACATAAGCAATGATATCGTCTATCCGGAACAGCATATCGGCAGTATGCCCCTGCTGTACCGTTTTCCCGTCTATATCCAGGTGGAAATGAAGATTCTGTACATCGGCCAGTTGCTCCACCGGTACAAATGTGCCAATGGCAGCAGAACTATCGAAACCTTTACATAATTCCCAAGGATTGCCGACCTCACGAAACCTGCGCTGTAAATCACGTGCAGTGAAGTCGATACCGACTGTCACCGCATCATAATAACGATGAGCAAAGCGTGAAGCTATATTCTTTCCCAAGCGATTGATGCGCACTACCAGTTCTGTTTCATAATGCACTTCATTCGAAAAATCGGGAATAAAGAAAGGTTTGCCATCTTTAAGGATGGCCGAATCGGGTTTCATGAAAATTACCGGCTCTTTATTCTCCAACGTATGTCCCAGTTCCTCGTTGTGCCGGGCATAATTCATTCCAACAGCTATAATCTTCATGCTCTATTCTATTTCATTAAAATTCAAACGATTAAACATAACAGCGAGGTGAGCGTAAAGTGATGTGTTCTGCACCACGATATCTTCCGGAACACGAATACGGAAAGGGGTAAAATTCCAGACGGCTTTAATACCACCGGCCACCATCGTATCTGTAATGCATTGGGCAATCTCGATGGGCACGGTCAGTACACCGATGTGCACACCGTACTCCTGCATCTTCTTCTGAAAATCGTCAGAGTGGAAAATGGGAATCCCATTGAGCGTAGTGCCTACCAGCGACGGGTTTACATCAAAAGCAGCTACAATCTCCAAGCCGAAATGGCTAAGTCCGGAATCACGCAATAAAGCTCCTCCCAGACTTCCTACACCGAACAGGAAAGCCTTGTGCATATTTGTAAAGCCAAGAAAATCTTCCAGAACGGCAATCAGCGCATCCACTTCATACCCCACCCGCGTACGACCGGAAATATTAACATACGACAAATCTTTCGCAATCTGCGAAGCATCGATGTTTATTTCTTTGGAGATCTGGGTAGAAGAGACGTAACGTTCACCTTTCTGCTTCAGCAACTTTACATTCGAAAGATACCAAGGCAGCCGACGCAAAGTAGGCTCCGGAACCTTTGTACTGTCTTTATGCTGTATCTGATTGTTCATAGTCACTTCATTCTGCTTTTACATTAGCGATTGACAAAATTACACTATTTTTTCCGAAATGCCATAAGGATGTCATAGAAGCTTAACATAATTTCTACATACAAAAACGCCCGGGGACACTTAATAGTTTGCAAGGTTCGGAACAATATATTATTTTTGAACTTAATTAATAGACTGGAATAATGAAGAACAGCGATTGGAAAGACCGGCTGAACGTGGTTTACTCCACCAACCCGGATTATAATTATGAGATGGATGATGACGAAGAGCAAGTAACCCTGGAACCGTCACAACAGAACTTACGGGTGCAATTGGATCGGAAAAACCGGGGCGGCAAAGTCGTAACCCTAATTACCGGCTTTGTCGGCACCGAGAACGACCTGAAAGATTTGGGAAAACTCCTCAAGACGAAATGTGGAGTAGGCGGATCGGCTAAAGACGGAGAGATTATCGTTCAGGGAGACTTCAAACAAAAAATAGTAGAACTGCTGAAGAAAGAAGGATATACGAAAACAAAAACAGTAGGAGGATAAGGGGAAACAAATCCCACTTGAAACAGGTCCGGCAAAATTTAAACAAGTTCCGGATCCATTCACTTTATACGCAAAAGTTCTTGTTCCGGATTCTGCGTAAACAGATAACCGTAACTTACGGACAGCCACAAAAAAAACGGCCGCTACAGACTTTCTGTGCGGCCGTTTCTATATTCTTGATTCCTTGAGATTATTCGGCTCTCAAAGTGAAACGTTTGAAATCAACAACCTTCAATTCAGGATCAGCTTCTTTCAACACTTCTCTCACTGTCTTCTTGGCATCCATGATGTCTTCCTGATTCAGCAAGCAAACTTCTTTCAAGAACTTAGCCAAACGTCCTTTAGCAATGTTCTGAATCATTTGTTCAGGCATATTTGCAGCCTTCTCAGCTGAAACAGTAGCAATGATTTCTTTTGCCTTTGCAACATCTTCAGCTGTAATCCAGCCTTTAGCCATGTTGCTTTCCATGTGGTCTTCACTGTCCACATGAGCCGGATTGATATTAGCTTTCTTCAAAGCAGCTTCTACAGCTTTCTGCACCTGTTCTACTTTAGTCTTTTCAACAGCCACTTCGATTTCTTTCTGCTTCACTTCTTCAGAAACGCCATCTTCATCAACTGCGATCGGATTCATAGCAGCAACCTGCATAGCTACTTGCTTAGCCAGCTGTTCGTCAACTTTCTTGTTGAAAGCAACCATGGTGCAAAGACCGTTTCTGTTCATATGGTTGTAAGCAGCAATTGTAGCGCCTTCCAAAACCATGTAACCATCCAACTCCATCTTTTCACCAGTGATACCGGTTCTGTCTGTTACAGCCTGAGCTACAGTAGCATCACCCATCGGAAGAGCCAAAACTTCTTCCAGAGTCTTGCACTTGTTAGCTACAGCAGCGTCCAGAATATCCTGAGTCAGTTTCACGAAGTCAGCATTCTGAGCAACAAAGTCAGTTTCGCACTTCAAAGCGATGATAGCACCGAAACCTTCTTCTACTTTTACCAAAACACAACCTTCAGAAGCCTCACGGTCAGAACGTTTTGCAGCAACTGCCTGTCCTTTTTCGCGGATGATCTTCATTGCTTTGTCGAAATCGCCTTCAGCATCAGTCAACGCATTTTTGCAGTCCATCATACCAGCACCGGTCATTTTGCGGAGCTTGGTTATATCAGCCATTGTTACAGCCATAATATCTTTTATATTTTAAAATGAATAATCGTTTTGAATAAACAAAATGTGCCAATCTGCCAATCAAAATGCCCACACCCTTACAGATGCATCGGCACATTAGCAAATTGGCACATTATTATATTAAGCCTCTTCGTCTTCTTTCAGGAAAGCAGCAGCTTTAGCTGCGTTGATTGCTTCTTCGTCAGATTTATCGAGTCTAGCCTTAGCTGATTTCTTTTTGCCCTTGTTAGCAGGAGCTTCACCGGCAGCTTCCATATCGATCTTTTCAGCTTTTCTTTCTTCCAGACCTTCGATCATTGCAGCACAGCAAGCATCGAGGATAACTTCTACTGATTTAGTAGCGTCATCATTTGCCGGAATTACGAAGTCAATGTTTGTAGGATCCGAGTTAGTATCAACGATACCAAATACAGGAATACCCAAACGGTTAGCTTCGCGAACAGCGATATTTTCTTTCATTACATCGATAACGAACAAAGCAGACGGCAGACGAGTCAGGTCAGCGATAGAACCCAAAGTCTTGTCCAGCTTAGCACGCTGACGAGAAATCTGAAGAATTTCTCTCTTTGACAAGTTTGAGTAAGTACCATCAGCAGTCAACTTGTCGATAGTAGTCATCTTCTTCACTGCCTTACGGATAGTAGGGAAGTTAGTCAACATACCACCCGGCCAACGTTCGATAACATAAGGCATGTTTACAGATGCAGCTTTTTCAGCCACTACCTGTTTAGCTTGTTTTTTAGTAGCAACAAAAAGGACTTTCTTGCCTGATTTTGCAATCTGTTTCAGAGCCTCTGCGGCTTCATCAACTTTTGCAACTGTTTTGTGGAGGTCAATGATATGAATACCATTGCGTTCCATAAAAATATAAGGAGCCATTGCAGGGTTCCACTTTCTTTTAAGGTGTCCGAAGTGGCAACCGGCTTCCAATAATGTATCAAAATTTGTTCTTGACATCTTGTTTTTTCTTTAAATCGTTT
>OOBP01000473.1_pt1 | contig 31390 bp, 10 predicted proteins | sample 1671681 | NCBI WGS metagenome assembly OOBP01 (sample SAMN06348181, study PRJEB24527) | human gut metagenome
TTTATTTCTTAAAACAATATTATTTGTTTCTTATAGAAACATTAATGCGACTTATTTTGAACAAGAGAAAATGAATGAAAACTGTAAACGTAGCTTTACTGGCACTCATAATTTCAGCAACATCCAGCCCTGTTGTTTTAGCTGGTGATACCATTGAAGCGGCGGCAACAGAGCTTTCAGCCATTAACTCTGGCATGTCGCAATCGGAGATTGAGCAGAAGATTACCCGCTTTTTAGAACGCACAGACAACAGCCCCGCTGCGTATACCTATTTGACTGAACATCACTACATCCCTTCTGAAACACCTGATACCACTCAGACTCCCACTGTCCAGACAGATCCTGACGCAGGACAAAAAACCGTTGCCGCTACAGGTGATGTACAGACAACCGCCCGTTATCAGAGCATGATCAACGCCCGACAGTCTGCGGTAACTGATGCCCAGCAAACGCAAATTACAGAGCAACAGGCGCAGATCGTAGCCACACAAAAAACGCTCGCCGCGACTGGAGATACGCAAAATACTGCGCATTATCAGGAGATGATTAATGCCAGACTGGCGGCTCAAAATGAGGCTAATCAGCGCACTACCACGGAACAAGGGCAGAAAATGAATGCACTGACAACCGATGTGGCAGCACAACAGCAAAAAGAAAGGGCTCAATACGATAAACAAATGCAAAGTCTGGCGCAGAAGTCTGTCCAGGCACATGAGCAAATTGAAAGTCTGAGACAAGATTCCGCACAAACGCAGCAACAGTTAACCAACACGCAAAAACGGGTCGCAGATAACAGCCAACAAATTAACACGCTCAATAACCATTTCGATTCTCTGAAAAACGAAGTTGAGGACAATCGTAAAGAAGCCAATGCGGGAACTGCATCAGCCATCGCTATCGCCTCACAACCACAGGTGAAAACCGGTGACTTGATGATGGTGTCAGCGGGAGCGGGAACCTTCAACGGTGAATCTGCGGTGTCTGTAGGAACATCTTTTAATGCCGGAACGCATACGGTACTTAAAGCAGGTATTTCTGCGGATACACAATCTGATTTCGGTGCGGGTGTCGGCGTGGGATATTCGTTCTAATTTTAACAGCAATTTCTTATTCGCAATTTTCCGTACATTATTTAAGGTTAACAATGATGAATAGCTCCATTAAATCGTTTTCCCTGCTGGCGGTTATATTACTGGCTGGCTGTAGTTCACCCACTTCCCGCATCGCAGATTGCCAGGCGCAGGGCGTCAGCCATGACACCTGTTATCTCGCAGAACAACAGCGTCAGACGGCTATTTTAAGTGCATCCGAGGCGCAGGCATTTAAAAATGCAGAAGCCGCACAACATGCCCAGGCGGCAAAGAAAGCCATTTATAAAGGATTTGGAATGACCTTTAGAATGAGCAGTAAAAACTTTGCTTATCTCAATGATTCATTATGTGCAATTGATGAAGACAATAAAGATGCCACTGTTTATCAGTCAGGTCTGTATAACGTCATTGTTTATCATCACACAGGAAAAGTCGCCTTAATGAAGGAAGGTCAATTTGTGGGTTATTTAAAATGAAGGAGCAAAGGAAAATACCCCTGACGCATATTATGATTATCGGTGCGTTTATTTTTGCCTTCTTGCAAGTAGTATTATTAGCCTCCCTGGTTCACGCTGTGAATGTTAACAACGAAATCCAGGAAGGCTTATTTCAGTCGGGGCGCATTATGGTAGAAAGTTTGCAGCATATTCTTTCGGTGCAAACGGGGATTAACTGATTTTCACCCCGCCCGATGATGACAGCAGCCGGAGAGATTTTCGATAATCGGGCAGTCGGCGCTGTCATCGCCAGGGCAGGCATTCGCCAGCGCCAACAGCTGGTTGCGCATGGATTGCAGCTCCTCAATGTGTCGTTCGATCTCCGCCACTTTCTCCAGGGTGCGCCGTTTTACATCGGCGCTGTGACGCTGCGGGTCGTTAAACAGATTCACCAGTTCGCCGCTCTCTTCCAGGTTAAAGCCCACCTGGCGCGCCTGGCGCAGTAAGGTCAGTTCGTTGAGATGCTGCTGCGTGTAGGTTCGATAACCATTTTCGCTACGCATCGGCGGCGTCACCAGCCCCTTCTCTTCATAGAAGCGGATTGCTTTGCTGGTCAGGCCGGTAATTTTTGCTACATCGCTAATGTTCATCGTTCGCGCAACGCCTCCTGTGCTTTGTTAAAGGGTTTCAACAGATAATCCAGCACGCTTTTTTTGCCGGTGCGGATATCGACCGTCGCCACCATACCGGGAAATATCGGAAATTGCTGTTTGCTTTTGTTTTCCAGATGGTTGCTGAAAGTGCGAATGTACACCCGATAGTAATAAACATCGCGCCGTACTTCATCCTGCACGGTGTCTGGTGATATCACCGCCACTTCTCCCGGCAGGCCGCCGTAGATGGAGTAATCGTAGGCGGTTATTTTCACCAGCGATTTTTGCCCCGGATGGATAAACGCCACATCGCGCGGGGAGATTTTTGCCTCGATCAGCAGTTGCTCATCCAGCGGCACGATGGTCATCAGTTTACCACCGGGGGCAATAACGCCGCCAACCGTGGTGACGTCAATGTCCTGAACAATGCCACGTACCGGCGCGGTAAAGTTGAGCCGGGTGAGAGAATCTTCCCGCCCGCGGATCACCGAACGCTGGGTTTCTACTTCCGCATTGGCTTTCGCTAACTCTTCCCGCGCCTGTACGTAGTATTGCGTGCGCACGTCGCTGAGTTTGTTTTCCAGTTCATTGGCCTGGCGTTGCAGGCGCAGCACTTCAACGCTGCTCGCCGCCCCCTGTTTTACCAGCGGCTGGGTCATCGCCAGTTCGCGGTTGACCAGGCTAATCCCCTGCGTCAGCCCGGTGGTGGCTTTGTTCAGCCCATCGCGGCGAGTGTTGTACAACGCCGTTTCCGACTCGATAAGTTCGGGGAATTTATTCAGTTCGTCAGGGAAGACCAGCGGTTTATTACTCACTTCCGCCCGCAGCCGCGCCGAGGTTGCCAGCGCCGCGTACAGCCGCGACATTGCTTCCTGGACGTCGGATTCCGTTTTGGTGCGGTTAAGCTGCGCCAGCGGCTGGCCCTGTTCAACAATATCGCCAACCTTGACGTCGAGATGATACAGAATTCCGCCTTCCAGCGACTGCACCACCTGTTCGCGCCCGGAAGGTTCTACCGTGCCGCTGCCGGTGGTGACTTCATCAAGCTGGAAGTACCACGCCCAGCCGAGAAAACAGAGCAGCATCACAGCGGTAACGCGTACCGCCAGCGCCGAACGCGGCAGGCGGGGTTCAGTCAGGCCACGGTTGTATTGCAGTTGTCCATTCATGCGGCAGACCCCTTATTCTTCTCCTGCAACACCACCCGTCGCGTCGTGGGTTCGCCCTGTTCACGCAAAATGGCCTCTTTCGCGCCATCCATCACAATCCGCCCCTGATCCATCACGATAATGCGGTCCACCAGTTGCAGCATCGCCGTGCGGTGAGTGGCGATAATCAGCGTGCGATGGCCAATCCACTGTTTCAGTTGTTCGATTAAATACGCTTCTGCCATTTCATCCAGCGAGGCGCTGGGTTCATCGAGCAGCACGATATTGGGTTGAGAGATGAGAAGCCGCGCCAGCAGCAGCGTTTGCCGCTGACCGCCAGAAAGACCAAATCCCCCTTCCTGAATCATGTAGTTGAGGCCGTTTTTCTGCTTCTGCACAAACGGCAGCGCCCCGCTGAGGGTTAATGCGCGTTCGATATCTTCATCGCTGGCCTCCGGCATCCCCATCGTCAGGTTTTCCCGCAGCGAGCCGAAAAACAGTCGTCCGGTCTGGCTCAGTAGCCCCATGTCGCGGCGCAGATCTGCCGGATCAAGCTGCCCGATACTGATGTTATCCAGTAGCACCTGCCCCTGCTGGGCGATACGCATTCCGGCGAGCATTTGCAGTAGCGTTGATTTACCCGCGCCGTTGCGCCCGAGAATGGCGATTTTCTCTCCGGCCTGGATGTTGAGTTTGCCAATCGCCACATCGGCAATTTTCTCTTCTTCATCGTAATAAAAGATAGCGTTGCTGAACTGATAATTGCCGTGTAGCACCGCTTTATGCACCAGTTTGCCGTGTTCCGGCTGATCCACCGGGCGCTTCATCAGTTCATCAAGTCCGTTGCGCGCCACTTTCGCCTGCTGCCAGCGCGAGAGCACACCGGATATCTGCGACAGCGGCGCGATGGTGCGCGAAGCCAGGATCGTCGTCCCGACCAGCGCGCCGGTAGTCATGTCACCGTTCATTACCATAAAGCAGCCCACCAACAGCACCACGACGTAGACGATGGATTGCACTTCCTGCGTCCAGGTGAGCAGTAGCCCGGTGAGAAAACGTTGCTTCATGCTGATGGACGAGGCCACGTCGTTAGTGTGATTCCACTGATTCTGAAAACGCTGTTCAGCGCGCAGCAGTTTAATGTCTTCAATCGACTGCACGGCTTCCACCAGCGTAGCGTTACGCACCGCCGACTCGCGCATCCCTTCGTTCGCCAGCCGCGCCAGCGGGCGTTGTACCAGCAGGCCGGGGATCACCAATAACGGCAGCGCCAGCAAAACCACCAGCACCAGCCAGCCGCCAATCATCCACAAAATAAAGACAAACAGCAGGAAGAACGGCAGATCCGCCACTGCACCAATAGTGGTGGAGGTGATCAGCTCCCGCACCGATTCCAGTTCGCGGATCTGCGAGATAAACGATCCGGTGGATTTCGATCGCACGTTATTTTTCAGCCGTAATGCGTGACCAAAAACGCGATCCGAAATGCGCAGATCTGCCCGCTTACCAATCACATCGGAAAGGTGCGTGCGCACCATGCGCATACAGAATTCAAACAGGATCGCCATCATCACCCCGGCGAACAGCACCCACAGCGTCGGGTAGGACTGCGCCGGAACCACCCGGTCGTAAACCTGCATCGAGAAAATCATCGCCGCAAGCGCCAGCACGTTCGCCACCAGTGACGCCAGCATAATATCGCCATAGCGCCGCCAGTCTTTTAGCGAGAGATTCCAGAACCAGTTCGCCTGATACGGGCGAATATAGTCGTCTACCCGCGCGTCAGGAATAGCGCTGAGCGGGCGCAACAGCGCCAGTTCGACGATGTTATCTTCAATATCCGTAACGTTAAGCGTGGTTTCCAGCCCTTCGTCACCGCTGAACTGAACGCTGATATTGTCGTGATTATCGCGGCGGGTGATCACGCCAATTTGTTGATTATCAAAAACGGCGATCAACGGCAGCCGCCAGGGGTTGAGCGAGTCGGTGGAGAACTCCACCAGCCGAAGCCCCATCCCCAACTGCCGCGCCATGTCGGTGAGTAACTCCTCCCGCTTACTGTCGCGCTCCCAGTTGACGGTCGCGCGCACATTCTCCTGAGAAAAATCAAGGCGGTAATAGCGCGCCACGGCGATCATCGCCTCCAGCCAGGCTTCCACGGACTGGGCATTTTTTTTCATTCTCTACACCACCATCAACTGATGATTCGCCAGCAAAGTGGCGAGGTCGGTATGCACGCCCGTCAGCGTGACCACGTTAGTTGCCGCAAAAGTGCCGCCCGTGCCGTCGCGGTCGATCTGCACGATGGTGTCGCTGCCGCTCTGGGTGACTTTGACAAAATCACCGATGTTTCCGGCCTGCGCATCCAGCGTTGCCACGCCGTTGACGTAGCTGGCTTTGCCGTTGCCGGTGTAGCCGCTGCCCTGTAACAACTCGCGGATATCAATGCGATCGGTGTCGGCGGTGCCTTCCCATGTCCCTACCGTAAAGCCATTCACCACATCCGAGCCGTTGCCGCCGGTCGCGTCGCTTGCGTTGAGCAGTTTATAGAGCAAGGTGTCGTGGCCGCCGTTGCCGATGTTGAGCGTGTCGTTACCGCCGCGCCCTTCCAGTTGGTTATCGCCGCTGCTGCCGGTCAGAGTGTCGTTAAAATTCGAGCCGGATATCCCTTCGATATTGGTAAATGTCGAGGTGTTAAAGCCGGTGGCCTGCGCGGCGGTGCTGCTTAAGTTCGCGGTCACGCCCACCGTCGAGAGGCGGAAATCAACCACGTCCATGCCGCCGTTCGCAAGCCAGGTTCCGGTGCCGGAGCTGTACACCCAGCCGCCGGAACCGTCGTAAGTGTCGGTGCCTGCGGTGGCAAAGAAGGTGTCGTTATAGCCGGTGCCGACGAACTTGCCATTGTTGCTCGCGGTGCCTGCTTCGGCGCTGAGGTCGTAAGCGTGAGTGGCATCGGTGGCCTGTAAGCCGCCCCAGCTGGTGTTGACCGTCTGGTCGATATTGCTGGCGGTGGTGCCAGTGGATTTGATCAGCACCGCGTTGTAGGTTTCTCCGGCATTCAGCCCGTAGAAGTTGACCAGCGCCGAGGTGTCGTTAACCCCCATCCCCGACTGCGGGTTGATGATTTGCGTGGCGACCAGCACTCCCGCCGAGTTGTACAGTTTTACGGTATTGCCGTAATAGACGTTAATGCCGTTAGGATCGGTGATGCGCAGGTGCAGCGAGGTGCCGTAGCTCACCGTGTTGGTGTTGCGAATAAGATAGACGCTGCCCGACTGTTTGGTCACCAGCACATCCACCGCGCCGTCCCAGTCGTAGTCCATTGCCGCCACGCCGCTGGTGGTACCGCTCTGGCTGCCGCCGAGGGCCGATTGTGTCCAGTTGCTGGCATTGCTGACGTTGGTATAAAGATACGACTGCCCGGTCTGGGCGATACGGGCGATATCCATCAGGCCGTCATGGTTCCAGTCCACCGCCACGCTAAACTGGCTGGCATAGGTGGTTGCCGTTGCGCCCACCGCCACCGGGCTACCCAGTACGCCGTTGGTGTTGAATAACAGCGAGCCGTAGTTAGCTCTTCCCTGGCTGGCAGGCAGGAAGAGATCCATATCGCCGTCACCATCGAAATCGGCCCAGGTCATGGAAACGCTGCTGCTCATAGCGCCACTGCCCGCCCCGCTCAGGAAGGTATTGGTGGTGTTCTGCCCCCAGACAAACGTCCCATTCCCTTGGTTGATGAGCGAAGATAGCGTGTAATAGTTGTTCAGGTTGTAGGTGTGCTGAACCAGGTCGATCCTGCCGTCATTGTTCAGATCGACACCAGAACCTTCGTTGAGCGAAAGATACCCTGTCACCGCCCCGCCCACCGTGGCGCTACCGCCGCTGTTCGACGTGGTGGAGTTACCTACCAGCGTACCTGCGTTGTTCCACAAGAAGGTGTTGGAGTCCGGCCCGCCCGCGTCGCCAATCCAGAAGTCGAGATAGCCGTCGCCCTCTTTATCAAATGCCACAATCGAGCCGTACCACGTCAGGGTGCCGACGGTGACCTGAATAGCGCTGGAAAAGGTGCCATCGCCGTTATTGGTAAAGCCGTTGATATAGCCTGTACCGTAGTCATCACGGGTGATAAACAGATCGCCCGTGCCGTTACGGTCGTAATCGGCGATGGAGCTGGTGGCGTAGTTGTTGCCGCTCTGATACAGCGTCAGCGCGGTCTTCGACCAGGTGAGTGGGTCAGTCGATTGCATTACCTGCTGGTTTGCCAGCACCGTCCACATCCCGTGCGAGTCAAGGCCGTAGGTCAATCCCCAGGCGGTGGTTTTGCTGGCGGTGGTCCAGGTCGGTGTGTAATCAATCGCCGCGTTAACCGTCACCGTGCCGTTGCTAATATTGGCGTTATTGCCGTTGCCCGCCGAGCTTTTTACCTGCGCGGTGACGTTATAGGCGGTCGCAGAAGCCGCCAGCGCGTCGGTATCCGGCAACTGTACATACCAGGTGTTGTGCGCCGGATCGACCACTACCGCGCCACCCGGTTCAGAGGTGTAGGTTTTGCCGTTGATCACCACTTCAACATACTGCCCACTGGCGAGTGCCGCCGTGATTACCCCGCTGATAATCGGCGTGGTATCGCGCGTGGTCTGGCTGGTAATTTGCGCCAGCGTGGTCGGAATAGAGGTATCGACCGTCAGGACAAAATCACTGGAGGCGGTGATATTCCCCGCCAGATCCACCACTCGCGCACTGTAGGTGTAGGCACCGCTCACCAGCCCGCTGTCGCTGTAGGTCCAGTTCAGTGCGCCGACCATCGTTACCGCGCCTAACAGCAGGCCGTTACGGTAGAGGTAAACCACTTCACCGCTGGCAAGCGGGCCGGAGAGCACGCCGTTCAGCAACGGCGTAGTGTCGTCGGTGGCCTGCGAACTGCTTAATGTCCCCTGCCGCTGCCCGACATCATCGGTATACGACACAATGGTCGGCGTGGCGGTAGGGTTAATCGTATCGACCACCACCGTTTTCGACACCACCGGGCCGGTGTTCCCCGCCAGATCCAGCACCCGCACCTGATAAACATAGCTGCCGTCGGTCAGCGTGCGGCTGTCAGTGTAGGTCCACTGCGTGCCGTTGGTGGTGAGTGTGATCCAGGTCGCGCCGCCATCGAGGCTAATCTGCGCCACTTCGCCGCTGGCAAGCCCCGCCCCCAGCGAACCGGTTAGGGTGAGCGTGGTGTCACTGGTGATAAAGTCAGTTGCCGAACTCCCCGTGTCGGTGCTGATGCTGGCGATGGTCAACACCTGCGCCGGGTTAACGGTGTCGATCTGCGCCGACTGGCTGCTGGTTGCGCCAACGTTGCCCGCCAGATCGACCACCCGCACCTGCCAGGTCGTCGTGCCATTCGTTAGCGTGCGTCCGTCAACGTAACTCCAGTTCAGGCCATCTGCCGCCAGCGTTACGTTCACCCAGGTTGCGCCGTTGTCGGTACTGATTTGCGCGAACTCGTTAGCGCCGAGCGCCGCCCCCAATACGCCGCGCACGGTAAGCGAGGTGTCGCTGGTAATAAAATCGCTGCTGCTGGCTCCGGTGTCATCGCTGATACCGGTAATGGTGATACTTTTCGCCGCTTCCGGGCTGGTGGTGTCGACCACCACATTTTGCGTTGCGGTCTGCCCAACGTTCCCCGCCAGATCCACCACCCGCACCGTGTAGTTCCAGGTGCCGTCGGTCAGTGTGCGACCATCGGCATAGCTCCAGCTGGTGCCGATAACGGTTAACGTGGTCCAGGTGACACCGCCGTCAAGGCTGATTTGCGCCCGTTCATCGGCGGCAAGCGCCGCGCCGAGCGTGCCGCGCACGGTCAGCGTGGTGTCGCGAGTAACAAAATCGCTGCTACTTAACCCAGTGTCATCGCTGATGCCCGCAATGGCGATGGTTTTGCTCGCCAGCGGCGCGGTGGTGTCCACAGTGACTATCTGGCTGGCGGTCGCGCCGATATTTCCGGCGGTGTCGATAACCCGCACCTGATAGTTGTAGTTGCCATCGCTCAGCGTCCGCCCGTCAAGATATGTCCAGGTCAAACCGCTTACCGAAAGATTCTGCCAGGTGGTGCCGCCATCAATGCTGATTTGCGCGAACTCACCGGAAGAAAGCGCCGCCCCCAGCGTGCCGCTTACCGCAAGCGTCGTGTCGCTGGTGACAAAATCGTTAGTAATCAATCCAGTATCGGTGGTGATCGCGTTGATGGCGATGGTTTTCACCGCGGGATCTGGCGCGATGGTGTCGATCACCACATTCTGGCTGTCAGTGGCACCGACGTTGCCCGCCGCGTCAATCACCCGCACCTGATAGAGATAACTGCCATCGGTCAGCGTGCGGCTGTCGTTATAGCGCCAGGTCGTGCCGGTAACGGTGAGCGTGGTCCAGGTTACGCCGCCGTCGATACTGATTTGTGCCGTCTCGTTACTGGCAAGCGCGGCGGTGAGCGAGCCGTTGACCACCACCGGACTGACGCTGGTGATAAAGTCGCTGGAGCTAAGGCCAGTGTCGGCTTGCAGGGAATCGATATTAATACCCATCGCCGGGGCGCTGAGATCGACAGTAATGGTGTGATTGCTGCTGCCGGTGTTGCCAATAGCGTTGCTCACCGAGGCGTTAATCACGTAGGCATTGCCGTCCGCCAGCGCGGTGACATCGACGCTGCCGAGGGTGTAGCTCCAGCTACCGCCGGTCTGTACCGTGGTGGTGTAGGTTTTGCCGTTTAAGGTCAGGGTCAGCGTCTGCCCGACTGGGGCGGTGGTGGTGCCGCTGATCACCAGCGACGAGCCGTGCTCCGCTGCATTCACCACATCATCGCCCGCAAAGGTGTTGATGGTGACGGAGGGGACGTCGCCGTTCAGCGTCACGCCACGGCTGGCGCTGCCGGGGTTTCCGGCCTGATCGCTAACCGTCGCGCTAATGGTGTAGCTGCCGTCGCTTAATCCGGCAAACTGCTGCGCCGGAATAAACACCGACCAGCTTCCGCCGCTGCCGACCGTTGCAGTCCAGCTCTGACCGTTAAAGGTAACGGTCACCGTCTGGCCCACTTCGGCGGTGGTGGTGCCGCTGATGGTCTGCCCGGCAAGCTGCTCGGCGTTGTTGATAATATCGTCACCCGCCACCGTGGCGATGGTGACCGTTGGCGCAACGGTATCGACGGTCAGGGCGTGCGTGGTTTGACCGGGGTTACCGGCGCGATCGTTCACGCTGGCGGTAATGGTCTGCGCACCCTGCCCGAGCGCGGCCAGATCCGCCGCAGGCACGTTAAGCGCCCAGGTGCCATTGGCGGCAACCGTGGCGGTATAGGTTTTGCCGCCAAAGGTGACGGTGACCGTCTGCCCCACTTCCGCGCTAGTCGAGCCGTTAAGGGTTAACGGCTGCTGCTGTTCGGCGGCGTTGAGTCGGTCGTCCGTTGAAACCGTGTTTATGCTGATAACCGGCGCGGTGAGATCCACCGCCACGCTGCGTGAGGCCGTGGCGCTGTTTCCGGCGCTGTCCTGCGCGGAGGCGCTAACCGTGTAGCTGGTGCCATCACTGAGTGCTGCGACGTCTGCCGCCGGCACGTTCACGCTCCAGCTCCCGTTGCTCTGAATGGTGGCGCTGTAGCCTTTGCCGTTAAGCAACACGGTCACTACTGTACCTGCGGCAAAGTTCGTTCCGGTGCCGCTCAGGGTCAGCGCACTGCCTGCTTCGGCGGCGTTAATAATATTATCGCCGCTGATGGTGCTGACCGAGAGCGACACTGCCGCCGTGTTTACCTGCACGTTGTGCGTCTGCGTACTGCTGTTGCCTGCGCTATCGGTAATGGTGGCGCTGATGGTCACCGTGCCGTCCGCAAGGCCGGAAATCACGCTGGCAGGCACGCCAACGCTCCAGTTGCCGCTGGCATCGGTGCTGGTGACATACTGCTGCCCGGCGATGGTCACCACCAGGCGGTCGCCCGCCACCGCGCCTGTGGCGGTGCCACTGATAATCTGCGCCTGAGTGTGTTCGACGTTGTTAATCACATCGTCGCCCGCCACGGTGTTGAAACTGATGACGGGCGCGGTGGTATCGACGGTCACACCTTTGCTGGCGCTGCCAGGGTTACCCGCCAAATCGCTGACCGAGGCGGTCAGGGTGTAGCCGTTATTGGCAAGTGCGGTTAAGTCGCTGGCGGGCAGCGTTAAACTCCAGCTGCCGTCTGCCTGCACCGTGGTCTGGTAGTTAGTGCCGTTAAGCGTGACGGTCAGCGTCTGCCCCGTCTCCGCCGTGCTGGTGCCGGATACCGTCACGCCCGCCGCCGCTTCGCTGGCGTTGATGATGTTATCACTGGCAATGGTGTTGATGGTCACCGTTGGCGCGGCGCTATCGACGCTGTATTCATGCGTTGCCGTGGCGCTGTTGCCATTGACGTTAGTCACCCGCACCTGGGCGCTGGCATCGCCGTCACGCAGGGTCGCCATATCCACAGCCGGAACGGTGGTGCTCCAGCTACCGTTAGCCGCCACCGTGGTGGTGTAGGTTTTGCCGCCAAAAGTAATGGTAACGGTTTGCCCCGCTTCGACACCGGACGTGCTGCCGGAGAGCGTTAGCGCCGCGCCTTTTTCGGCGGCGTTAATCACATCATCGCTGGTGATGCTGTTTATGCTGACGGCGACGGTGGTGAGATCAACGGTCAGCGGATGGGTAATGCTGGTTTGCGTTCCGGCACTGTTCGCGCCGCTAACGGTAATATTCAGCGTTCCCGCAGGCCAGTTACTGACATCCGTCGCAGGAACGCCGACGCTCCAGCTGCCGTTCGCCAGCACCGTGGCGGCGTAAGTTTGATTATTTATCACTACGGTCAGCGCCGTGCCCGCCGCAAAGCCGGAGCTGCTACCGGTGATCACCTGCGCCTGACTGTGTTCGATGATATTGACCACATCATCACCCGCGACGGTATCCACCCGCAGGCCAGGCAGACTGGCATCGATGGTGATATCGCGCGTGCCGCTACCGGTGTTACCAACGGCGTTGGTCACCGAGGCATTAACCGTTAACTCACCGTTACCCAGCGCCTGCCAGTCGGCGGCAGGTACGCTCACATTCCAGCTTAAATCAGCCTGGACGGTGGCGGTGTAAGTTTTACCGCCCAGTTCAACGGTGACGGTGCTGCCCGCCGCCGCACCGGTTACCTGGCCGCTGATAGTTTGCGCGCTGCCTGCTTCTGCGGCGTTAATAATATCGTCCGTCGTTACCGGATTAATGGTGACGCCCGGTAGCGCGGTATTGACCTGCACGTTATGGCTGGCGGTGCTGCTGTTACCCTGAGCATTGGTGACGCTCGCCGTCACGCTGTAGGAGGCTTCGCCCAGCGCACTGACCGCCGAGGCGGGCACGGTGACGCTCCAGTTGCCAGAAGAGTCGGTGGTGGCGCTGTAGTTTTGTCCGTTCAGGGTGACGGTGATCGCCGTGCCCGCTGGCTGATCGCTGATGCCGGAAAGCGCCAGATCAGATCCTTTTTCCGTCGCGTTGATCACATCATCGCCCGCGATGGTGTTGATGCTAATCACTGGCGCGGTGAGACTGACGGTCACGGTGCGGCTGGCGTCGTCGCTGTTGCCTGCCCGATCGCTGACGCTGGCGGTGATGGTCTGCGCACCGCTACCGAGTGCCGCAACATCCGCCGCTGGAACGCCAACGCTCCAGTTACCGGAGGCATCCAGGGTGGTGGTGTAGGTTTTGCCGTTGAGCACAACGCTCACCACATCGCCCGCTTCCCCGCCCGTGCTGGTGCCGGAGATCACCAGCGCCTGCGCATGTTCGGCATCGTTGATAATGTCATCGCCCACCACAGTGTTAATGGTGAGAACCGGCGCGGTGGTGTCTACCGCCAGATTATGGCTGGCGCTGCCGGGGTTGCCCGCTTTGTCGTTGACCGTGGCGCTGACGGTGTAATTGCTTGCGCTCAGCGCGCCTAAGGCTGAAGGGGGAACGCTGACGCTCCAGCTACCGTCTGCCTGCACATTACCGCTGTAGGTTGCGCCGTTAAGGGTGACGGTGACCGTCTGCCCGGTTTCGGCGGTGCTGGTGCCGCTGATGATGAGCGGGCTTCCCGCCTCCGTGGCGTTAAGAATATCGTCGCTGGCAATGGTGTTAATGGTGAGCGTCGGTGCGCTGGCGTCAACGCTATACGCATGGGTCGCCGAGGCACTGTTACCGCTCGCGCTGCTGACACTAGCCTGCACGTTCGCCGCGCCGTCTGGCAGAATTGCCAGATCTGCCGCCGGAACGTTTACACTCCAGCTCCCGTTGGCGGCGACGCTTGCAGTGTAGGTTTTACCGCCAAAAGTGACGGTGACGGTTTGCCCGCTCTCAATCCCGCTGGTACTGCCGGAAAGGGTCAGATTGGTGCCTTTCTCGGCGGCATTAATTACGTCATCGCTGGCAACGGTGCTGATGCTGATTGCCACCGCCGTTAAATCGACAGTGAACGGATGGCTGACGCCGACCGGATTTCCGGCGCTGCTCTGCCCGTCTACCTCAACGGTTAATGCTCCCGCTGGCCAGGCGCTAACGTTTGCCGCCGGAATGCCGACACTCCAGCTTCCGTCCGCCTGTACCGTGGCGGAATAAGCCGTACCGTTAATCGTGATCGTCAATGGCACACCGGCATTCAGACCACTGCTGCCGCCGGTGATCACCAGCGCCTGCCCGTGTTCAATGCTGTTGACGATATCATCGCCCGCCACCGTATCCACGCGCAGCCCCGGCAGGTTGGCATCAATGGTGATATCCCGCGTGCCGCTGCCGGTGTTGCCATTCGCGTTGGTGACCGAGGCGGTAATGGTCAAATCACCATTGCCCAGCGCCTGGAGGTCGGCTGCCGGAACGCTGACGCTCCAGCTTAAATCGGCCTGAACTTGTGCAGTATAAGTGTTGCCGCCAAGCGTCACGGTGACCGTATCGCCAGCGGCGGCGCGAGTCACCACCCCACTGATGGTTTGAGCGGCTCCCGCTTCGGCGGCGTTGATAATATCGTCGCCTGCCACGGTGTTGATGGTGACGCCCGGCAGGCCGCTGTCGACCAGTAAATTCGCCTGGCTGCTGGCGGTGTTACCTGCCGCACTGGTGGCGCTGGCGCTGACGATATAGTTGGCCTGGCCTAAAGCCGCCAGATCGCTCACCGGCACGGTTAAGGTCCAGTTGCCCGCCGCGTCGGTGGTAGCGCTGTAGTTATGACCGTTGAGTGTGACGGTAACCTGTGCGCCGGTCGCCAACCCCGTACTGCTACCGCTAATGGTCAACGGCTGGCCTTTTTCATCGGCGTTCAGGACGTTATCGCCGCTGATGGCGTTAAAGGTAATTGACGGCAGGCCAGTATTGACCGTCACCTGATGCGTGGCGCTGCCGCTGTTTCCGGCGGCATCGGTGACGCTGGCGTTAATGGTCACCGTGCCGTTCGCCAGCGCCGAGACGACGCTTGCCGGAACGCCGACGCTCCAGTTACCGCTGGCATCCAGCACGGTGGTGAAGGTATTTGTGCCGATAGTCACCGTCACGGTGCTACCGGTTGCCGCACCCGTGGCGGAGCCGCTGATGATCTGCGCCTGGGCGTGTTCCGTCGCGTTGATCACATCATCGCCTGCCACCGTGTTGATGGTGACGACCGGAACGGAAGTATCCACCGTCAGGTTGTGATTAACCGAGGCCGGGTTTCCGGCTTTGTCGCTCACCGCCGCGCTAACGGTGTAGTTGCTGGCGGTCAGGGCGCTTAAGTCGGCTGGCGGTACGCTGATGCTCCAGCTGCCGTCCGTCTGTACGGTGCCAGTATAGTTTGCACCATTGAGGGTGACGGTCACCGTCTGCCCCGCTTCCGCCGTGCTGCTGCCAGTGATAGTCAGCGCAGCACCCGCTTCGGCGGCGTTAAGAATGTCGTCGCCCGCAATGGTGTTAATGGTCACCGTTGGCACGCTGGCATCGACGCTGTAAGCGTGGGTAGTAGTGGCGTTGTTGCCGTTAACATTGCTGACGCTGGCCTGTGCGCTGGCATCGCCATTACGCAGGGCCGCCATATCTGCCGCCGGAACCGAGGTGCTCCAGGAACCATTCGCCGCGACGCTTGCAGTGTAGGTTTTGCCGCCAAAGGTGACGGTGACCGTTTGCCCGGCCTCCACACCAGAAGTGCTGCCAGAGAGCGTTAACGCCGCGCCTTTTTCGGCAGCGTTAATCACGTCATCGGCAGTAATGGCGTTGATGCTGACCGCCACCGCAGTGAGATCGACAGTCACCGGATGCGTAACGCTGACCGGATTTCCGGCTGTGGTGCTACCGCTCGCCGTAATCGTGACCGTCCCCGCAGGCCAGGCGCTGACATCTGCCGCCGGAACGCCGACGCTCCATGAGCCATCCGCCAGTACCGCCGCAACATAGGTTTGCCCGTTAATGGTCAGCGTGACGTTACTGTCCGTCGCCAGACCGGAACTGCTGCCGGTAATCACCAGCGCCTGTCCGTGCTCGATAATATTGACCACATCATCGCCCGCCACGGTATCGACCCGCAGACCGGGCAGATTCGCGTCGATGGTGATTTCACGCGTGCCGTTACCGGTATTACCTACGCTGTTCGTTACCGAAGCCGAAATGGTCAGCTCGCCGTTGCCCAGCGCCTGTAAAGCGGCTGCCGGAACATCGACGCTCCAGCTTAAATTCGCCTGCACCGTGGCGGTGTACGTCGCCCCGCCGAGCGTGACGGTCACCGTGTCGCCTGCCGTAGCACCCGTCACCTGCCCGCTGATGGTCTGGTCCACGCCCGCTTCGGCGGCGTTAATAATATCGTCCGTTGCCACCACGTTAATGGTGACGCCCGGCAGCGCGGTATTAACCTGCACGTTATGGCTGGCGGAACCGCTGTTGCCATCAGAGTCAGTAGCGGCGGCGGTCACCGTGTAAGTGGCTTCACCGAGGGCGCTCACCCGTGACGCCGGAACGGTCACGCTCCAGTTACCGGATGCATCGGCAGTGGTGGTGTAATTTTGCCCGTTGAGCGTAACGGTTATCTGCGTACCCGCAGGCTGGTTGCTGCTGCCGGAAATCGCCAGATCCGCGCCTTTCTCCGTGGCATTAATGATGTCATCAACGGCGATGGTGTTAATGGCGAGCACCGGAGCGCCGAGCGCCACGGTGACAGTGTGCGAGGCCGTGCCGCTGTTGCCTGCGGAGTCGGTGACCGTGGCGGTAATGGTGACATCGCCCTGCGCCAGTGCGGAAATCACGCTGGCAGGCACGCCGATGCTCCAGTTGCCGTTGGCGTCCAGCACGGTGGTGTAGGTGGTCGTGCCAATGGTCACGGAAACCGTGTTACCGGTAGTCGCGCCCGTTGCCGAGCCGCTGATAATCTGCGCCTGTGCATGTTCTGTGGCGTTGATGATGTCATCGCCCGCCACCGTGTTAATGGTGACAACCGGAGCGGCAAGGTCCACCGTCAGATTATGTGTTGCTGAAGCCGGATTTCCGGCTTTGTCGCTGACCGCTGCGCTCACCGTATAGGGGCTGGCAGTGAGGTTAGCTAAATCGCCGGTCGGGACGCTGACGCTCCAGCTTCCGTCTGCCTGCACGTTACCGCTGTAATTGACGCCGTTAAGCGTCACGGTCACCGTCTGCCCGGCTTCTGCCGTGCTGGTGCCGCTGATGGTCAGCGCCGATCCCGCTTCGGCGGCGTTAAGAATATCGTCGCTGGCGATGGTGTTGATGGTCACAAGCGGCGCGGTGGCATCAACGCTATACGCGCGATCCGCCTGGGCGCTGTTGCCGTTAATATTACTGACGCTCGCCTGCACGTTGCCCGCGCCGTCCGGTAGCGCAGCGAGATCGGCAGGCGGCACATTCACCGTCCAGCTACCGTTAGATTCCACAGTGGTGGTGTAATTTTTGCCACCAAAGGTGACAGTCACCGTTTGCCCAGCTTCCACACCGCTGGTGCTGCCGCTTACGACCAGCGTTTCGCCTTTTTCGACGGCGTTGATCACATCATCACCAGAGAGAGTGTTAATGGTGATGGCGACCCCAGCCAGATCGACGGTAACCGGATGGGTAATGGTGGAGGTTGTTCCGGCGCTGTTGGTGCCGCTTACCGTAATATCCACCGTACCCGCAGGCCAGTTGCTGACGTCTGCCGCCGGAATACCGAGGCTCCACGTGCCGTCGGCTAATACCGTCGCGCCATAAGTAACGTTGTTAATCTCGACCGTTAACGCCGTTCCCGCCGTTAATCCGCTGCTGCTGCCGGTGATCACCAGCGCCTGATTGTGCTCAATGCTGTTAATAACATCATCGCCCGCCACGGTATCGACCCGCAGGCCAGGCAGATTGGCATCGATAGTGATGTCTCGCGAACCGTTGCCGGTGTTGCCGACGACGTTGGTCACCGAGGCGTTTACGGTGAGAGAGCCGTTGCCGATGGCCTGAATATCTGCCGCCGGAACGCTGACACTCCAGCTTAAATTAGCCTGCACCGTGGCGGTGTAGGTGTTGCCGCCCAGCGTAACGGTGACCGTATCGCCCGCCGCCGCGCCCGTGACCTGGCCGCTGATGGTTTGCGCGTTTCCGGATTCAGCAGCGTTAATAATATCGTCGGTCGCCACCGCGTTAATGGTGACGGCAGGCAGCGCGCTGTTGACCAGCACGTTATGGCTGGCGGAATTGCTGTTGCCTGCACTATCGGTGACGTTCGCGGTTACCGTGTAACTGGCTTCCCCCAGCGCGCTAACCGCCGAGGCTGGCACCGTGGCGCTCCAGTTGCCGGAGGAATCGGTCGTCGCGGTGTAATTTTGCCCGTTCAGCGTCACCGTTATTGTGGTGCCTGCGGGTTGATTACTGGTGCCGGTGATTTGCAGATCCGCGCTTTTTTCCGTGGCGTTAATCACGTCATCGCTGGCGATAGTGTTGATACCAATGGTTGGCGCGGTCAGATTCACGGTGACCGTGCGGCTGGCGTCATCGCTATTACCCGCGATATCCGTAATGGTGGCAGTAATGGTTTGCGGGCCGCTGCCCAGCGCAGTGACATCTGCCGCCGGAACGCCGACGCTCCAGTTGCCGGAAGCGTCCAGCGTGGTGGTATAGGTTTTACTGTTTAACGTGACGGTGATGACATCGCCCGCTTCCCCGCCAGTGCTGGAGCCGGAGATCACCAGCGCCTGTCCGTGTTCGGCGGCGTTAATAATGTCATCGCCGGAGACGGTGTTGATGGTCAGCACTGGAACAGTGAGATCCACCGCCAGGCCGTGAGTGGCGGTCGCCGGGTTACCCGCTTTATCGTTTACCGAGGCGCTGACCGTGTACGGGCTGGCGGTCAGATTGCTGAGATCCGCCGTCGGTACGCTGACGCTCCAGCTTCCGTCAGCCTGGACGGTGCCGGTGTAAGTCACGCCATTAAGCGTGACGGTTACCGTCTGCCCCGCTTCGGCGTTACTGCTGCCGCTGATGGTTAGCGGATTGCCCGCCTCGGCGGCGTTCAGAATATCGTCGGTGGCGATGGTATTGATGGCAAGCGTCGGGGCCGTGGCATCGACGCTGTAGGCGTGGGTTGCCGAAGCCGTGTTGCCGTTAATAGTGCTGACGCTGGCCTGTACCGTGGCGTCGCCGTCGCGTAACGCGCTGAGATCGGCGGCAGGTACGGTGGTTGTCCAGCTACCATCGCCCGCTACGGTAGCGGTGTAGGTTTTCCCGCCAAAGGTAACGGTGACCGTTTGCCCCGCTTCCACGCCGGAGGTGCTGCCTGAAAGGGTTAAATCTGCACTTTTTTCAGCGGCATTAATCACATCGTCGCCGGAAACGGTGTTAATGGAGATCGCCACCGCTGCCAGATCGACGGTGACTGGATGGGTGATTGTCGTAGTTGTTCCGGCGGTGTTAGTGCCGCTTACCGTGATATTCACCGTCCCCGCAGGCCAGTTGCCCACATCTGCCGCCGGAACGCCAAGGCTCCATGTGCCATCGGCTAATACTGTCGCGCCATAGGTGACGTTATTGATCACCACCGTCAGCGCCGCGCCCGCCGCCAGCCCGCTGCTGCTACCGGTTATCACCAGTGCCTGACCGTGCTCGATGCTGTTAACCACATCATCGCCCGCCACGGTATCGACGCGCAGACCTGGCAAATTGGCGTCGATAGTAATATCGCGCGAACCGCTGCCGGTATTACCCACGCCGTTGGTCACTGAGGCGTTAACCGTGAGATCGCCATTACCGATGGCCTGAATATCCGCCGCCGGAACGTCCACGCTCCAGCTTAAATTCCCCTGCACGGTAGCGGTGTAAGTTTTCCCGCCAAGTGTCACGGTGACGGTATCGCCCGCCGCCGCGCCCGTCACCTGCCCACTGATAGTTTGCGCCACGCCCGATTCGGCGGCATTAATAATATCGTCGCTCGCCACCGGATTAATGGTGACGCCAGGCAGCGCGGTATTGACCTGCACGTTATGGCTGGCGGAATTGCTGTTGCCCGCGCTATCGGTGACGTTCGCCGTCACCGTGTAACTGGCTTCGCCCAGCGCACCGACAGCGGAGGCTGGCACCGTGGTGCTCCAGTTGCCGGAAGCATCGGTCGTGGCGGTGTAATTTTGCCCGTTCAGTGTCACCGTAATAGTGGTGCCCGCTGGCTGATTGCTGGTGCCGGAAATTTGCAGATCCGCGCCTTTTTCGGTGGCGTTAATTATGTCATCGGTAGCGATGGTGTTAATGCCAATGGTTGGCGCGGTAAGGTTAACGGTGACCGTGTGCGTTTCGCTGTCGCTATTACCTGCCGCATCGGTAACGGTCGCCATCACGGTTTGCGGGCCGCTACCCAGCGCCGTGACATCCGCCGCCGGAACGCCGACGCTCCAGTTGCCGGAGGCATCCAGCGTCGTGGTGTAGGTTTTACTGTTTAGCGTGACGGTGACGACATCCCCCGCTTCTCCGCCAGTGCTGGAACCGGAAATCACCAGCGCCTGCCCGTGTTCGGCGGCGTTAATAATATCGTCGCCCGCAATGGTGTTGATGGTAAGTACCGGAACGGTGAGATCCACCGCCAGATTATGCGTGGTGCTCGCCGGGTTGCCCGCTTTGTCATTGACCGTGGCGGTCAGGGTGTGGCTGCCATCGGTCAATGCCTCAAGATCTGCCGCCGGAATATTGATGCTCCAGCTGCCGTCCGCCTGCACCGTTGCCTGATAGGTCTGCACGGTCGGGCTATTGAGCGTTACCGTAACAATCTGCCCCGCTTCAGCGGTGGTGCTGCCGCTCACCGTCACACCCGCATCGGCTTCGCTGGCGTTGACGATATTGTCGCTGGCGACGGTATTGATAATGATGGTCGGGGCACTGCTGTCGACGCTGTAGTTATGCACCGCCGAGGCGCTATTGCCATTAATATTGCTGACGCTGGCCTGCGCGGAGGCGCTGCCCTCTGGTAATGCTGTCAGATCGGCGGCAGGTAAGGTGGCAGTCCAGCTACCGTCGCTTGCTACGCTGGCGGTGTAATTTTTCCCGCCAAAGGTGACGGTGACGGTTTGACCGGGTTCTACGTTAGTGGTGGTGCCGGAAAGGGTTAAATCAGCGCCTTTTTCTGCGGCGTTAATCACGTCATCCGTGGCGATGGTGTTGATGGCGATCGCCGCCGGAGTGAGATCGACCGTCACCGGATGCGTAATGCTCACCGAGTTTCCGGCGCTACTTTCCCCGGATACAGCAATATTAACCGTCCCCGCAGGCCAGGTGCTAACCTGCGCCGCAGTGACGCCCACGCTCCAGCTACCATCGGCCTGCACCGCGGTGGTGTATTCCACATTATTAATCGTGACGGTAAGCGGCGTGCCTTCTGCCAGCCCCGAACTGCTGCCGGTGACCACCAGCGCCTGCCCGTGCTCGATGATATTGACCACATCATCGCCCGCCACCGTATCGACCCGCAGGCCGGGCAGATTGGCGTCGATGGTGATATCCCGCGTGCCGCTGCCGGTGTTGCCGTTTTGATTGGTGACTGAGGCACTCACCGTTAAATCGCCATTACCCAGCGCCTGAATATCTGCCGCCGGAACGCTCACGCTCCAGGTGAAATTGCTGCCCACCGTCGCCGTATAAGTATTACCGCCCAACGTAATAGTTACCGTGTCGCCATCTTCCGCGCCAGTAACCTGCCCGCTAATGGTTTGCGCAACGCCCGCTTCGGCGGCGTTAATAATATCGTCGGTTGCCACCGGGTTAATGGTCACGCCGGGCAGCGCGCTGTCGACCAGCACGTTATGGCTTGCGGTGTTGCTGTTGCCGATATTACTCGTCACCGCCGCCGTTACCGTGTAGTTGGCCTGGCCCAGTGCGGTTACCGCCGATGCCGGAACGGTGACGCTCCAGTTGCCGGAGGCGTCGGTCGTGGTGGTGTAATTTTGCCCGTTCAGCGTCACGGTGATGGCGGTATTAACAGGCTGATCGCTGGTGCCGGTGATCTGGAGATCGGCCCCTTTTTCGCTGGCGTTAATCACATCATCGCCCGCAATGCTGTTAATGCCGATAAGGGGCGCGGCAGTATTGACCGTGACGGTCAATGACTGGCTGCCCGTGTTTCCGGCGCGGTCAGTCACTGACACGTTGATCGGATAACTGCCATCCACCAGTCCGCTGACAACGGAAGCCGGAACGCCCAGGCTCCAGTTGCCGGAACCATCCACCACCGTTGTGTAATCCACATTATTCAGCGTCACGGTGACGATATCGCCCGCCTGAGCGCCAGTAACCGTGCCGCTGATGATTTGCGCCTGGGTGTGTTCCGGCGTGTTGATGACGTTATCGGTCGCCACCGGATTAATGGTTACCACCGGCGGCGTGGCATCGACCAGCGCCACGCGTGAGACGCTGGTCGGGTTACCGGCGATATCGTTCACGCTGGCGGTGACGGTGGCGTTGCCGTCAGCCAGTGCGCCAACGTTGGCGGCGGGAACGGTCACGCTCCAGGTGCCGTCTGGCTGCACGACGCCCTGGTACGTCTGCCCATTCAACGTAACGGTCACCGTCTGCCCTGGCTGAGCGTCGGTGGTGCCGGTGATGGGCAAATCCTGCCCGCTTTCGGCGGCGTTAATGATGTTATCAGCGGTCAGTGGATCGATGCTCAACGCCGGGGCCTGGCTGTCGACGGTAATGGTGCGGGAGGTGTTGCCGGTATTGCCGCTGAGATCCGTCACAGAAGCGGTAATCGCCACCGCGCCGTCAGGCAGATTTCCCATCGCGGCGGCAGGTACCGTCAGACTCCAGGAGCCATCAGCCTGCACGGTAGTGGTAAAACTCTGTCCAGCCAGGGTTACTGTGACGGTTTGTCCTGTCTCGGCCTGTTGAGTGCTACCGGTAAGGGTCAGTGGCGCACCTTTTTCTGCGCCACTGATAATGTCATCGCCGGAGACGGTGTTAATGGTGATTAACGGAGAAACACCGACCAGCGTGATTGCTCGAGACGCCGCGCCGGTATTTCCTGCAGTATCTGTCACGGTGACGAAAATCGTATTGGCTCCGCGATCCAGCGTGCGGGTTACCGCTGGGTCCAGCGCCACATTCCAGCTGCCATCTGCCAGCACAATGCCCGTCAGGACATGAGTGCCCAATTTCACCGTTACCGTATCGCCAGGAGAAGCACCGCTGACTTGTCCGGAGATGATCTGCGCGACGGCCTGCTCAGCATTATTAAGAATATCGTCGCCCGCTACGGTATTAACACTGACCACGGGTGCTGAGGTATCTACCGTGAAATTCGCGCTGTGGCTGGTGCTGTTCCCTGCCCGATCGCTGACACTGGCATTGACAGCGTAATTACCCTCCGCCAGCGCCTGGACTTCCGTGGCAGGCAGCGTCACTTGCCAGGTTCCGTCGCTACCGACGGTTGCTGTATGGCTTTTCCCGTTGACGGTCAGTGTTACGGTTTGCCCCGCTTCTGCATTCGACGTGCCGCTCAGTACCAGCGCGACGTTATGTTCCGCAGCACTGATGATGTTGTCCTGAGCGATGGTGTTGATGGCAAGCGTTGGCGGTTGGGTATCGACCGTTAGCAGTTGCACGCCGGTGACGGTATTGCCTGTGGCGTCTTTCCCGCTGACCAGCACTGCCTGATTCCCTTCGCCTAACGCCTGCGCATCGGCGGTCGGTACCTGCACGCTCCAGGCACCGTTAGCGCCTACGCTGGTGGTGTAGGTTTTGCCGTTTAGCGTAACGATGAGTTCTGTTCCCTGTGCCAGATGACTACTGGTGCCAGAAAGCGTAAACCCGGCGGCCTGTTCGCTGGCGTTAATAATGTTATCGCCTGCGGTGGTGGCAACCTGCACGCTGGCCTGACTATTGTCGATGGTTAACGTTATCGAACCGGCGTCAGTGATGGTACTGCCGACGATTTGCACCACTGACCAGGTATGTTCGCCCGCGCTTTGCGTGGGCAAATCGACGCTCCAGCGTCCATCGCTACCGACCTGAGTACTGGCGATGGTGTCACCATTGCTGTCTTTAATCTGGATGGTCGCCCCCGCCTGCCCGCTGCCGCTAAAGGTTGGCGTAGTGTCATCGGTGGTATCGTTGGCGGAAAGAATACCGCGTTGATCGCCCTGATTATCGGTTACCAAAAACGATGGCGTGGCGTTGCCGGGTTCGGCTGGCGGTGGGTTGTTAACCACTTCAGTTTTTGAGTCATCATCGCCACCGCTTGCCAGTAAAGCGCCAAGCGCGCCGCCACCTACCGCCGCCCCCGCCAGCCATCCCCACGGGAAAGCCGTCGTCTGGCCGACGATATCAAGGTACGGCGCAATGCTTTCAATTGCGGTGGTCTGAGCGGTCAGCTCCACGGGCGCTAATCCACCTGCCGCGGTATCGGCAAATGTTACGTGGGTCAGTTGTTGACCATCGACAAACACCAGTTCGGATTGTTCGCTGGTATTTGCCGCTTGCAGGAAATAACCGTTGCAGCGGATCACCGTGCCGTCCTGCATATAGATCAACAAGTCATTTCCGTCACGAACATAACGCGCAACGGCAGATGCCTGAGCATGAACCTGCACCACAGAGGGCTCATAAATGACAACCGTAACGTCGCCAGGATTGATCAGCGTTTGTTTGACGGATGTTTTTCGCGAAATAACATCAATAATCAGGCTCATAATGGCATTCCTGATAAATGGCGCACATCCTTAGCGAGTCCATTTATCTAAATAAGACAAAGGTAATCACTCAACAACGATGCATACCTGATATTAATAATGGCAGGATTATTTCAAGTCGGGTAAGTCGTTGTATAAGCCCTGTTTAATTCCCGCTAATGGAATAAGGTTATTAACCGCAGCGGCATAATTCACTGCGGCGACCCAGCCATCATAATTGGCATTTATTTCAGCCGATTGCGCCTGAAAGACATCTTGCTCGACGGTTAATAGATCATTCAGGCTGCGTTTACCCAATTTATATTCATTTTGGTAGACATCTCGCGTTCTGTGCGCACTTTCAGATTGCGCTAACCCAGCCTCTTCACGACCCCGTGCGCCTGTCCAGTTGGCATATGCCACAGACGCTCGTTGCAGCACATCCAGTTTTGCCTGTTCGACCTGCGAGGCAGAGATTTTTTGTTGCCCTTCAGCCTGTTGCACCTGGGCAGAAACCGCGCCGCCCTGATACAGCGGCGCGTTAACGTTCAGTTGTAGCTGATCATCCCAATACGAGCGGTCGCTGGTCTGGTAGCGCGTTTTGCCCCCCTGAATACTCAGCGTTGGCCAGTATTGCGCTTTCGTTTTTTCCACGCCGTACTGTGCTGACTGGCGTAAGTTTTCTGCCGCCAGCACCAGCGGGATGGACTGGTAATCAATATTTTTCAGCGATACCGGCTGCTCGGCTAATTCAGCAGGTGGCGCGGCTATCGCCTCCGGCTGTACGCCAGTGAGCACCGCCAGTTGCGCTTTGGCGCTTGCCATCTGCGCCTGATATTGCTCCAGCGTTGAGCGCATTCCGGCAATGCGCGTCTGGGCCTGTAATTCATCCGACGACGAGTTCAGGCCAGCGTTAGCACGCAATGCTGCCATGTTGTAGACGTTTTCCAGCGAGTGAATATTGCGTTGAGCCGCATCGCACAAAGCCTGATAACGACTGACTTCCATATAGGCAGTCGCCGTTTTCTCTGCAACATCGGTTAAGGTTGCCATCAATTTAAAGCGGTAGCTGTCACGGGCGGCAGTTTGCAGTTTGATATCGTTGTTAGTTTTACCAAAGTCATACACCAGCTGTGTCAGGGTTATGCCATACGAAACGTTGTTATCAAGCCTGCCACTGGAGTCCGTTTGTCGGGACGGTCCCGCATTGCCGGTTAATCCAACGTGCGGATACCAGGCACTTTTGGCTTCATCAATTTGCGCTTCGCCAATACCTATCTGCGCCGCCTGTTGAGTGACGTCGGGATTTCGCGCAAAGGCGCGTAATATACTTTCCTGTAAAGATAATTGGGCAACTGGCGTTACCGCTGGGGCGTTCGCCCATTGTGGCAGCGGTGCAGCAATTGTAGCTTCTCCCATCACCATAAAACTTATTAAAAAAATAAACCCATTATTTTTACGGCTTTTAAACTGGAATCGCGCCATAGATAAGTCACTTCCTTCCAGGTCATTATTTTAACTGGTTTTTATAACTAGTCTCATTTTATTAAGAAGGGTAATAACTTGTGCATCTCTTTTGTCGATCATTGATATTGGCAAAGAAATGCAGCTAAAAAGCTTATACGTTATTTATTTAGAATACACTACGACTTTTAGATTACCATCATACACATTAAGAATAATCCACGGCAATAAGTGATTAGCATCACAGATTTATCGCGTATATATCATTTTTTGTGACTTATTTATTAAAGGAATAAGAAAGGTAATTTGAATTAAAGACAAAGGCGCAGTACAGGCTGTACTGCGCACAGAGAGGTGTTATACGGTTTTATTGCGCTTCATGACCATTGCCACAATAAGGCTGAGTAAGATTGCACCAATAATCCATATCAACGCACGGCTGCCCTGGGACCACAGGCTGTAGATAAAGCCAATGATCACCAACAACATCACCAACGTACCAACGATAAGAATCGGCAACAAGGCGTGAATATCATGACGCAGGCGGATCGCCACCACAAACACCGCCAGATAGCAGATCAAAAAGGTGGCGCTGGCAACGCTGGCGAGTGAGCCTAAATTCAGCGCCGCCGTCATCAGCATAATCAGCACCACGACAATGATGTTGCCCCAGGTACTCTGCCGCCACAGGGATTTATTCATTAGCTTCGGCAGTTCGCGTTCGCTGCCCATGTTGTCCATGATGTTAAACACGGCGAACAGGTTCGCGTTGATGGCTGAAGACGTCGCCAGTAAAGCGCCGATGACGACGATCACATAACCCACATGCCCGAGCAGCGGAGAAGCTGCCTGCGCTACGGCGGTATCGGCATATTTTTCTAACTCTAAAGCCGATACATCGCTAAGCAAAACCAGCGCCAGCGAGATATAAAGCAACGTGGTAACGCCAATCGCCACCAGAAACGCCCGTGGCATAATGACCTGCGGATCTTTCACTTTATCCGCCGCGTTCGCCATCATGCCAAAGCCCGCATAGGCAAGGAAGGTTATCCCGATACAGGAGAAGAACGCACCGGAGCTGGGGGGCGCAGAGACAGAAATATGCGCCGGTTGCAGCGACCAGACACCGGCAATAATCAGCAATAACAGGATCATCATTTTAATGCCGACGAGGATCACTTCCAGCCGCCCTACCGCATGGTTGCTTAAGGAGTTGAAAAGCGTCATCACCGCAATGATCCCCAACGCGTAGAGCAATATAAGGTGCTCCTCCTGGCTGCCTTCATGCAAAAACTGCACGGCATAAGCGCCAAAAGCACGGGCGACCATGGCGATGCTCACCGCCAGCGTCAACAGGTACAGTAACGAGAGCGCCAGCGAAAAGACGCCGTTGCCTAATCCGCGACGAAAGAAGTCGATAATACCGCCATTGCTGGGATAGCTCGCCCCCAGGCGCGCATAGGCATAACCGGAAAACATCGCCACAATACCGCCAAATGCAAAGGCGACCCAGGTCGAGGCTTCCATTAGCAACGCAGCCTGCCCCAGCAGCGCGAAGATCCCCGCCCCCACCATTGCCCCAATACCGATGGAAACGACGTTCCATAGACCGAGGGGTTTGTTACCGTTATTACCTTCCGTGTTCATCATGATCAGCCCTTAAACACGTTATAGCCGAGTTGCTTAGCGACCGATGCCACCATTTTTTGACCGCGAACACTGTTGCCTTCTTCGTCCAGCGGTGGTGAGAACGCGGCAATTCCCATCACGCCAGGGACGACCGCCAGAATACCGCCACCTACACCGCTTTTGCCCGGTAAACCAACGCGATACGCCCAGTCACCGGAGCGACCATACAGCCCTTCCATCATCATTTCAGCCAGAATGTACGGCACGTTGTCGGCCTGAAGAACGCGCTTATGAGTCAGCGGATTCACACCACCCGCCGCCAGCGTCGCGCCAAGCGTTGCCAGTTCAACAGTATTGATGAGCGTGGAGCACTGACGGGTGTACACGTCACAGGCTTCCATTGCATCACAATAGAGATATCCGGCGGAGTACAGCAGCCAGGCAATGGCCCGGTTATGGAAGTTGGTTGTTTGTTCCGACTGGTTGACTTCGTCAGAGAGCGCTACCTGCTCACCAGCCAGTTGTTGTTGGATATGTAAAATTCGCTGCCAGCGTTGTTCGGCATTTTCAGCGTTAATCAGGCTGGTGGTGGCAATAGCGCCAGCATTTACCAGTGGCGACAGCGGTTTGCCGCCATGCAACTCTAAGGCGATAACTGAGTTAAAGGGCAATCCGGTCGGGTCAGCGCCAACTTTGTCCTGTACCGCCTGCGGGCCGACATCTTCTAACGCAAGGGCTAACGTACAGACTTTCGAGATGGATTCCAGCGCAAAACGGTAATCACTATCACCCGCGCGATAGATGTTGCCATCGCAGGTCACAATAGCCACTGCTGCCAGTTGACCAGGTACATTCGCCAGAAAGGGAATGTAGTCGGCATTTTGTCCGCCGTTAAGTGAGTGAAATTGGGTGTAAGCCTGATCCACTGCCTGCTGTAATTTGTTTGCATCTAACATCTTTTGTTAACTCCTTTTTATAGATGCGGGAGGTAATTCCTCACCCCGGTGCCGATTTTCAGGCATCCTGATTTAACTTAGCACCCGCAACTTAACTACAGGAAAACAAAGAGATAAATGTCTAATCCTGATGCAAATCGAGCCGATTTTTTAATCTTTACGGACTTTTACCCGCCTGGTTTATTAATTTCTTGACCTTCCCCTTGCTGGAAGGTTTAACCTTTATCACAGCCAGTCAAAACTGTCTTAAAAGGAGTGTTTTATGTCACAAACTATCGACCTGACCCTGGACGGCCTGTCCTGCGGTCACTGCGTTAAACGCGTGAAAGAAAGTCTCGAACAGCGCCCGGATGTTGAGCAGGCGGATGTGTCTGTCACTGAAGCGCACGTTACCGGGACTGCCAGTGCAGAACAGCTGATCGAAACCATCAAACAAGCGGGTTATGACGCATCTGTAAGCCACCCAAAGGCTAAACCGCTGGCGGAGTCATCAATCCCGTCGGAAGCACTGACAGCGGTTTCTGAGGCGCTTCCGGCAGCGACCGCCGATGACGATGACAGCCAGCAGTTGCTGCTGAGCGGCATGAGCTGCGCCAGCTGTGTCACCCGCGTACAAAATGCGTTGCAAAGCGTACCGGGCGTCACTCAGGCACGGGTAAACCTGGCGGAGCGTACTGCGCTGGTGATGGGCAGTGCCTCCCCACAAGATTTAGTGCAGGCGGTGGAAAAAGCGGGCTACGGCGCGGAAGCGATTGAAGATGACGCTAAACGCCGCGAGCGCCAGCAGGAAACCGCAGTCGCTACGATGAAGCGCTTCCGCTGGCAGGCAATTGTCGCACTGGCGGTGGGTATCCCGGTGATGGTCTGGGGGATGCTCGGCGATAACATGATGGTCACCGCTGACAACCGCAGCTTGTGGTTAGTTATCGGCCTGATAACCCTGGCAGTGATGGTTTTCGCCGGCGGCCATTTTTACCGTAGTGCATGGAAAAGCCTGCTGAACGGTGCAGCGACGATGGATACGCTGGTGGCGCTAGGTACTGGCGTGGCGTGGCTCTATTCGATGAGCGTCAACCTGTGGCCGCAGTGGTTCCCGATGGAAGCGCGACATCTTTATTACGAAGCCAGCGCGATGATTATCGGTCTGATCAATCTCGGCCATATGCTGGAAGCGCGCGCGCGTCAGCGTTCTTCTAAGGCGCTGGAGAAATTACTCGATTTAACCCCACCGACGGCGCGCCTGGTCACCGACGAAGGTGAAAAAAACGTGCCGCTGGCAGATGTTCAGCCAGGTATGTTACTGCGCCTGACGACCGGCGACCGTGTGCCGGTAGATGGTGAGATTACCCAAGGCGAAGCGTGGCTGGATGAAGCGATGCTGACGGGCGAACCTATCCCGCAGCAAAAAGGCGAAGGCGATAGCGTCCATGCCGGGACAGTGGTACAGGACGGCAGTGTGCTGTTTCGTGCCAGTGCGGTCGGCAGCCATACTACGCTGTCACGGATCATTCGCATGGTGCGACAGGCCCAGAGCAGCAAGCCAGAAATCGGTCAACTGGCGGATAAAATCTCCGCCGTGTTTGTGCCGGTAGTGGTAGTCATTGCGCTGATCAGTGCGGCAATCTGGTATTTCTTTGGTCCGGCACCGCAGATTGTCTATACCCTGGTGATTGCCACCACGGTGCTGATTATCGCCTGTCCGTGTGCGCTGGGACTGGCGACGCCGATGTCGATTATTTCGGGCGTCGGGCGGGCGGCTGAGTTTGGTGTGCTGGTGCGGGACGCCGACGCGCTGCAACGCGCCAGTACGCTCGACACCGTGGTGTTCGATAAAACCGGGACGCTGACCGAAGGGAAGCCGCAGGTTGTCGCAGTAAAAACATTTGCTGATGTTGATGAAGCGCAGGCATTGCGTCTGGCGGCGGCGCTGGAGCAAGGTTCCAGCCACCCGCTGGCACGGGCGATCCTCGATAAAGCAGGTGATATGCAGCTACCGCAGGTCAACGGTTTCCGCACATTGCGCGGGCTGGGTGTGAGCGGTGAAGCTGAAGGTCATGCGGTATTGCTGGGCAATCAGGCGCTGTTAAATGACCAGCAAGTTGATACTAAAGCGATTGAGGCAGATATTTCAGCTCAGGCATCACAAGGGGCAACGCCTGTGCTGCTGGCGGTTGACGGGAAAGCGGTAGCCCTGCTGGCTGTACGCGATCCATTGCGTAGTGATAGCGTGGCGGCGCTGCAACGCCTGCATAAAGCGGGATATCGTCTGGTGATGCTAACCGGGGATAACCCAACCACCGCCAATGCGATCGCCAAAGAAGCAGGGATTGATGAGGTGATAGCCGGGGTGCTACCGGACGGTAAAGCCGAAGCGATCAAACGTCTGCAAAGTGAAGGACGTCAGGTGGCAATGGTGGGCGACGGCATTAACGACGCGCCAGCGCTGGCTCAGGCGGATGTCGGTATTGCGATGGGTGGCGGCAGTGATGTTGCCATTGAAACCGCGGCGATTACCCTGATGCGCCATAGCCTGATGGGTGTTGCGGATGCGCTCGCGATTTCCCGCGCAACGCTGCGCAATATGAAGCAGAACCTGCTCGGCGCGTTTATCTACAACAGTATCGGTATTCCGGTCGCCGCCGGTATTTTGTGGCCGTTCACTGGAACACTGCTTAACCCGGTGGTCGCCGGAGCGGCAATGGCGCTCTCGTCGATTACCGTAGTGAGTAACGCCAACCGGTTGCTGCGGTTTAAACCGAAGGAATGATTGGTATTTACTTAATGCGTTTGTGAGATCCAGTTCTTGTTGCGCTCCTTTTATGAGTAATGCCATATAAAGTGACTGGCGCAGGGAGCGCGCAGGGGGCGGCCAATC
>OOBP01000492.1_pt1 | contig 30092 bp, 11 predicted proteins | sample 1671681 | NCBI WGS metagenome assembly OOBP01 (sample SAMN06348181, study PRJEB24527) | human gut metagenome
TGGCTCCCGCCACTGGTATCTCAAATACCGTATTAGCGGTAAAGAATCCCGCATTGCGCTGGGTGCCTATCCAGCCATCTCCCTGTCTGATGCGCGACAGCAACGTGAAGGTATCCGTAAAATGCTGGCGCTGAATATCAACCCGGTACAGCAGCGGGCTGCTGTACGTGGCTCACGAACACCGGAGAAAGTTTTTAAAAACGTGGCGCTGGCGTGGCATAAAAGTAACAGGAAATGGTCGCAGAACACCGCCGACCGTCTGCTTGCCAGCCTGAACAATCACATCTTTCCGGTCATCGGGAACCTACCTGTATCAGAACTTAAACCCCGTCATTTCATTGACCTGCAGAAAGGGATCGAGGAAAAAGGTCTGCTGGAGGTTGCGTCCCGCACACGGCAGCACCTGAGTAACATAATACGCCATGCGGTCCATCAGGAGTTAATCGATACGAACCCTGCAGCAAACCTTGGCGGCGTGACCACACCTCCTGTCAGACGGCACTATCCTGCCGCTGGAGCGGCTGCCTGAACTGCTTGAACGTATTGGGGCATATCATCAGGGCCGTGAACTGACCCGGCATGCCGTTCTGCTGATGCTGCATGTGTTCATTCGCTCCAGTGAACTGCGTTTCGCCCGCTGGTCAGAGATTGATTTCACAAACCGAGTCTGGACGATACCCGCGACGCGAGAACCCATTATTGGCGTGCATTATTCCGGCCGCGGGGCAAAAATGCGAATGCCGCATATCGTCCCCCTCTCAGAACAGTCCATCGCCATTCTGAAACAGATTAAGGATATCACCGGTAATAATGAACTGATCTTCCCCGGCGACCATAACCCGTATAAGCCAATGTGTGAAAACACGGTCAATAAGGCACTGCGGGTGATGGGTTACGACACGAAAAAGGATATCTGCGGTCACGGCTTCCGGGCAATGGCATGCAGTGCGCTGATGGAATCGGGTTTATGGGCAAAGGACGCAGTAGAACGCCAGATGAGTCATCAGGAGCGCAATACCGTGCGCATGGCTTATATTCATAAGGCAGAGCACCTGGAAGCCCGCAAAGCGATGATGCAGTGGTGGTCGGATTATCTGGAAGCATGCCGAGAATCTTATGCACCGCCTTATACAATTGGTAAAAATAAGTTTATCCCATAGTATACTAACGAATCCCACACTCTGGCAAATTACCACCACCTCCACAGGAGGTGGTTCTATATAGACTTTTATCAACTTCATGACGAAAAACACCTATTTTATCCCAAAAGAAGACAATAGAGTCACAGAGGAATCAAAGAGCGACTCAATTGTCTTTGGACAGTCTGGTTGTGAGGTTAGAAAACAGTTACTCCTACACCATTAAATAGGGCGCAATGCTCGCTAATTTCTCCCGGGTTTCTGTCAGTTCGCGTTCCGGCGTAGATTGCGCGATGATTCCCGCCCCCGCCTGTATCCAGCAGCGCTGGCTATCCTGAAATACGGAACGCAGAACTAGCGCCGCATCAAAGCGCGTATCGTCCAGCAGCAGGATTGCGCCGGAATAAAGCTCTCGCGGCGTCTTCTCAATTTGCATAATCGCGTTCAGAGCAGCATTTTTAGGGATACCTGAGGCGGTAATCGACGGAAACAGCACGGTAAACGCATCCCAGGCATCCTTGTTTTCCGCAAGCTGACCGCTCACGCCAGACCCCAGATGCTGAACGCTGCCGCGCTGGCGAACCGACATTAAATCTTCAACCACCACGCTGCCCGGCTGGCAAACAGCCTCCAGTTCAGCAATAGCTTCTTTGACAGAAAGGATATGCTCAAGCACCTCTTTACTGTCGTGCAGCAGTTCTGCCTCTTTCGCCTTATTATGCTCCGGGTTTCCCATGCGATCGCGGGTGCCCGCAAGCGGTTCAGTGACCACTTTATTGCCCGTCACTGACATCACCAGTTCCGGGCTAAAGCCCAGCGCTTCGCGTCCTTCCTGACGGAACATAAACGAGCGCACAGGCGTGTTTGCCTGCCGCCCGTATAACAGCGTGGCGGGCATATCAATCCGCGATGGCAGGGGAATGGCGCGCGAGACAATCACTTTGACATACTCGCCACGGCGGATCTCCGCAACGGCGCGCGCAACCTGTTGTTTATATGCCTCACCATTGAGGGCGGTATCCACCGCCAGTGGTGCGTTCTGCGTCGTTGTACCGGCCTCTTTTACCCACTCGCACAAACGTCGGCACCCGTCGGCGGAGTCCGCATAAACGGTGACATTTCCCTTTTCAAAAATAAGTTCTTCACGGGGAACGGTTAACGTCAGCAGCGGCCACTCCCCGGCGTTAAAGGCAATCCCCCGCGCATGCGCCGCAAAGTTGAACCCAACCTGTCCATATACCCGACGTCCTTTCACCTGAGGATGCGCCATAAAACGACGCGCGCAGTCGGCAATGGAATCCACCGCCCATTTTTGCTCCCCGGCATCATCAATAAATGTCGCCTGCGTTCCGTCGGCATTAATGTGCAGCCGTGCCTGGCACCCTTTGCCTAAATACCAACAGGGTTGACGCTCATAGACATAACACTCTTCTTCTGCGAACTGGCGTAAAACGCCAGAAATCGTCGGTAGCCATTGTTCCTCTGGTAATGCCAGATGTAGAAATTCACTGATTTTCATCCCTTACCTCTCTGTGTTATTCCCGGATCAATCAATTGCGCTTGTCATCAGTTCTCTTGCCGAATGCAGCCGGATATAAGCAACCCACGCCGCCAGCAACGTGAATGCCCCGGCAAACAGGAAGCAGGCCGCATAGCCAAAATGTTGAGCAACAACGCCACCGATAACGCCTGCCAGAATGGCGATTGCCGCGTCAGTACATTGAAAGAGGGTGAAGTCGACACCGGCCTGCAAAGGCGATGAAAGCGACATCAGCGTGGCGTAAAGACAGACCAGCGCGCAGGCCAGCGAAATGGACTGGACAATGACCAGACACTGGAGAATCTGCAGCAGCAGATGACCCGGCGCCATCATGAGCGTCATCACCACCGCCAGCAGCGCGATCCCCTGGACGCCATAAGCCGTCAACAGCGCTCTGCCGGGTGAGGTGTATTTCATCAGCAATCCGCCGGCCAGCGTTCCTGCTATGCCCGCTGCAATATTGCCGCCGCTGAACAGCGCGCCCAATGCGGACATGCTCAACCCATGATCCAACAACAGCGGTGCCAGAAGAGGCAGCACAAACCGCATGCCTGAATTCAGCATCAATACCAGCAGTAAGCCCAGGCACGCCTGCTTCCTCCTTAGCGCATAACCTAACGCCGGAACATGCGGGATAGTCGCTGTTCGCGTCGGCTCCGTAATGCGCCACAGCGGGAGTGACAGCGCCATAATCAGCACCGCCATCATCAGCATGGCGACAGGCCAGCCGGATGCCGCCGACAGCATCAGGAACACCCCGCCGCCGCACATCATTCCCAGATAGCTGCCGCCGACCTGCACGCTGTTTCCCCAGCCGTAACCCGTGCGGGTCAGTTGATCGACACAAAAGCCGTCGCTGACGATATCAATGGTGGAGGCGACCGTGCCTGCCACCATAAACAGAACAAATAACGCGACGATTTGCGTATCGGGGAATCCCCCTTCTCGCCCAAACCAGCCAATCGCTGCGGCAATAGTCAGGATCGCCGCTAGCGCGACCTGACCACGCAGGATTAACATGCGGGAACGGCGTTCCTGGCTACCGGGCGGAAGCCGCCAGCGCTCGATCCACGGCGCCCAAATAAACTTCAGCGCCCAGGGCAGCATAAACAGGGTTGTCGCACCGGCAAGCGCCAGCGAACCGCCAGCAGCGCGCACCAGCGCGGGTAAGGACTGCATAGACAGCGCCGATACCAGACTCTGCGTCACATAGACGCCGGCAATAGCAAAAATCACCCGCCCGGTCGTCAACGTCAGAGGTTTCACATTCGACTGAACATCACTCATGCACCCACTCTCCAGACGCGGAACCCCCGTCGTCGCGCCACACGCGCGCGGCCATTTGCGCCTGCCACAGCGCCTGATAACGTCCATGATGTGAGAGCAATTGCGCATGAGTACCCTGCTCAACCACCTGTCCCTCTTCCATCACCAGAATGTTTCCGGCCCCGGCGATGGTGGATAAACGGTGAGCGATGATAATCACCGTCCGGTTGTGAACCAGGTTATCGATCGCTTTTTGCACCGCCAGCTCGCTTTCAATATCCAGCGCGGCAGTCGGTTCATCGAGAATGACGACCGGCGCGTTTTTCAATAACGCTCTGGCAATGGAAATCCGCTGGCGCTCGCCGCCCGATAGCTGGCCGCCCATCTCTCCCATTGGCGTCAGCCAGCCTTGCGGAAGACGGGAAATAAACTCAAGGCACTGCGCCGCGCGGGCGGCCTCTTCTACCTCCTGCCGCGTCGCCTGTGGGCGCGCGATACGGATATTCGCCAGCAGCGTGTCATCAAACAGCCAGACATCCTGGAAAACAACAGAAATCAGGCTATTGAGCTGTTCCGGCGTCAGGCGGCGAATATCGACGCCGCCAATAGAAATCTGCCCTTGCTGCGGATCGGCATAGCGCATTAACAGTTTGGTGACGGTAGTTTTGCCTGCGCCGGAGGCACCCACCAGCGCGCTCATACTGGCTGCCGGGAACGTCAAAGAAACATGATTAAGCGCGTGGCCGTCGCCTTCTTCGTAGCGATAGCTGACGTTGTCAAAGCGGATATCGTAACGTTCCGGCATCTCGCTTTGCTCTGCGACGGGAAGCGGTGCTATCGCCATAAACTGCTCAATCCGTTGCAGGGCGCTGGCGATCAGTTCCACAACCGAGGTGTAGCTGATAAACATCGCCATCGGTTCTGCGAAGCGCATAATCATCGCGACGGCGGCAATCAAAAAGGCGAGGTTCAGAGTGCCCGTCACTACCCAGACGATCCCGGATAACACCACCACCTGTAGGCCCAACTCCACGACGCTGGCGATCAGCATCGTCGCGCCAGCGCCCTGACGGTGAGTGCGGGTCTGTAAGTTTTCCAGCGCATTGAAATGCGCCAGCAGCGCCCGGCTTTTATCGGCATCGCTGCCGCAGGTGCGCAATACCATCATCCCCTGAGCAAATTCAACGATATCGCCGCTCAGACGCTGGTGCGCTTCCCCCAGCGTCTGCATTTGTCGCCGCATCGCCGGGCGGCGCCAGTAATAAAACGGCACCAGCAGAGGGAAGATCAGCAACATCACCAGCCCCAGCCGCCAGTCTATCCACAATGTCGCCAGCGACGCCGTCAGCGGCGTGACAATGGTGAGCAGCAAAATATTGGCTATCGCAATAACATAATTGAGGTTTTCATCCACGCTGCCCAGCAGCAAGGCGTTCATTTCACCCGCCCTGCCGCGCTGGAGCTTCTCCAGCGGCACGCGGCGTAACTGCTCGCCAAGTCGCAGGCGCAACTCATGGGTAGCCTGCGCCAGATGACCACGGTATTCAAAGCCCAGGCCATACCAGCGTAGCACCAGCGTCACAATTGCGGCGACGCTGAAGGCCATAGCCCAGTTAAGAAGTTGCGGCGCGTCTCCCCGTAACAGCGCATCAATGATCGGATAAAGACAGGCAAAGGCGATCCCCTGCATGAATGCCGCCAGCAACAGCGCCAGCATACTGCGTCGCAGCATCCTGGCCTGACTGCCAACGCTGGAGATAAGCTGGCGCCAGATGACGCGCCAGGCCAGGTTATCCGCAGGATTATTGTCTTTCATTTTCCACCACCTCTTCCTGTGTTCCACCCGGCACCCAATGCTGCGCCTGCTGATAGTGTTGCCAGAGCCGTTGATACAGGCCGCCCTGCGCCAACAGTTGCGTATGGTTCCCCATTTCCCTGAGCTGTCCGTCGGAAAACAGCAATATCACATCGGCCTGAGTCACCATTGAGAGACGATGCGCGACCATGATGACCGTCCGGCCACGCATGGCCGCCGCGAGCGCCTTGATAAGCGCCGCTTCGTTTTCCGGGTCAGCAAACGCCGTCGCCTCATCGAGCACCAGGATGGGGCGATCCTGCAAAAGCGCCCGGGCGATAGTAATGCGCTGCCGCTGGCCGCCGGAGAGAAATACCCCACGTTCCCCGACTCGAGTGTTGTAACCTTCTGGCAGAGCGCTAATAAAATCATGGGCCTGCGCCACTCTGGCCGCCGCTATAACCGCCTCCAGCGGCGTATCCGGCGCGCCCAGACGAATGTTATTGGCTATCGTGTCGGCAAAAAGGAAGTTGTCCTGAAACACAAACGAGAGTTGCTTCATCAGGGTGTCCGTCTGCATATCACGCAGATCCACGCCGCCAATACGGATATGGCCTTTGTCCGGGTCGGCGTAACGCAGCAGCAAGCGCGCCACGGTGCTTTTTCCGGCGCCGCTTGGCCCGACCAGCGCCACAATTTGCCCGGCAGGCACATGAAAGCTCACCTCCTGCAACGCGGCGCCAGTACGCGCTTGCGGATAATGAAAGCTCACCTGCTCAAAGGTAATGCTCGCCTCTTGCGGCTGCTGGTCAGACTGCGGCAGCGATAACTCCGGCATCGCGAGAACCTGATAAATACGCTGAATGCTTAAACGCGTTTGCGCGACCAGGTTATTGAGCATCATCATTGGCATTACGGCTTCGGCCATTCCGCTGCCCAGCAGTAAAACGGCCACCCACGCGATAAAATCGAAACTGCCATAGTGCAACAGGCCGTATCCCGACCAGATCAGGACAAACAGGGTCGGGAGAGGATTCAGAATCGAGAAGGAAAAACGCGCTGAAAAACCGGCTTTGCGATACCAGGTTTTGAGCACATCGACCCACTCTTCAAGGGCGCGTTGATAGCGCAAAAAACTGGTGCTGCCGCTATCAAACGTTCTCACCACGGGCATGGCCTGCACGAACTCAATAACCGCCGCGCTAACCTGCTCGCGCGCCTTATGATAACGCTGAGCCATATTTTCCGAACGCTGGCGGGCGAGCACGAGAACAACCGATCCAAACGCCAGTACCCCCAGCGTCGCGATTGCCAGCCGCCAGTCCAGCCAGAACAAGATAACGATTGTCGCCAGCGGCATGATGATCGCGCGGGCATAGAGCGGCGTGCTGTCGGCCACAAAAATATGTAACGACTTCACGTCATCCAGCATCACTTTCGCCACTGACCCGCTGCCCATTTGCTGTAACACGCCAGGCGGAAGCTGCAATGCTTTACGGGCTAACCTGCTGCGCAGAATGTTCTCCAGATGAAAAGCCGCGTAATGAGAGGTGTTGAACGCCTGTAAGCGCAGAACAAAAGTTAAGACCACGCAGCCGATCACGCCGCCCAGCGGCCAGGCCGGAATAGCGTCAGGCGTCGCGCGAATGTCACGCAGGCTCCACGCCAGAAAAAGGAGCGCCCCCAGGCTGGTTAATGCCGCCAGCCCCGCCAGCGCCATAGCTAAAATAACCTTCCTGCGAACCGGTGTAATCACCTGCCAGAGAGGAAATCGGGACAGCGATTCAGTATTGGATGATTGAGATGACATGGGAGTAACTGAATTTCCTGATGAATTTTTACGGACGCCAAAAACGACAATTCAGGGTGGCGTTCTGAGAATTAATGTGAATAATAACCATTATCAATAACTCATCTACCCCATTCGGTTCTATTTATACCCGCATTGGTCTAAGCCACAGGGAGATAACCAGGTCATGACGGAGTCACCGCAAACGCAATCTGAAATCTCTATTCACCAGTTGGTGGTCGGGAAACCTGCAAACGATGGCAATATTCCTGCTCAGTGTGAACTGCTGCGCTGTTCGTTGCAGGAAGGTATGGATATTTTGCTCTGGAGGGGCCATTTTGCGCGGCCAGAGACGTTGCAGCTACACGACGATCTGGGCAGGATTAACTTCTCGTGCATCCTGGAAGGCACATCGCGCTTTGCGATTCAGGGACTCCGGCGCCACACCGACTGGGAGCTTGCGCGCAATCGCCATTACATTACCCATACGCCAGACTGTCGCGGCAGCGCCTCCTATTGTGGCCGATTCGAGAGCATTACCCTCTCCTTCAGCCCTGAAACCCTCGCGCTGTGGGTGCCGGATATTAGCGCGGTCATTAAGAATAATATCGACTCCCACTGCTGTTGCCAGCAGCAGCGTTGTAATGCTGAAACCCACTTAACGGCTCAGGCCTTGCGTCACGCGCTGATGCGCATGCACGGCGGCTTCAGTCATGAACAAAAGCCGTCGACGCTATGGTTGCAGGGGCAAAGTCTGGTCATGCTCAGCCTGGTGCTGGATGAACATCGCGAAGACGCCAGTTGCCTCTCCTGCCACTTCAACCCGATGGAACGCCAGAAACTGCTGCGGGCGAAGGATCTGCTGCTGGCTGATCTGACGCAAGCGCCGGGCGTCGCGGAGCTGGCCAGAGAGTCCGGTCTGAGCGTTCTCAAAATTAAGCGAGGCTTCCGCGTTCTGTTCAACAACAGCGTCTATGGCCTGTTTCAGGCTGAACGAATGCAGGAAGCCAGAAGACGCCTGGCCAACGGCAATACCTCCGTCATGACGGTGGCGGCCGATCTGGGCTATGCCAACGCCAGCCATTTCTCTGCCGCCTTCCAGAAACAGTTTGGCGTAACTCCTTCGACCTTTAAACGCGGGATGTAACCGGGGTCGCGCCCCCCCTAAACTCCTCCCTGACAGAGGCCCGGATACCCCATCCGGGCCTCTGTTCTTTCCGTCTGTTACCAACCCGAAACGGGCATAAATAAACCCGTTTCGGGTAGCATCCAATTGTTAATAATTATTATTCTCATATGAGTAATGCTTTTCGGTAAGACGTGCCATCAGGAGGAAGAATGATTTCTGGCGCACCATCTCAGGATTCGCTGTTACCGGACAACCGCCACGCGGCTGATTACCAACAATTACGCGAGCGGCTCATACAGGAACTGAATTTAACGCCGCAGCAGTTACATGAAGAGAGCAACCTGATCCAGGCCGGCCTGGATTCCATAAGATTGATGAGATGGTTACACTGGTTTCGTAAAAATGGCTACCGCCTTACCCTTCGCGAGCTGTATGCCGCCCCCACGCTGGCGGCATGGAACCAGTTAATGCTCAGCCGGTCGCCGGAGAACGCGGAAGAAGAAACGCCGCCCGACGAATCATCCTGGCCGAACATGACCGAAAGTACCCCCTTCCCATTGACGCCAGTACAGCACGCCTACCTGACGGGCCGCATGCCGGGGCAGACGCTTGGCGGCGTGGGTTGCCACCTGTATCAGGAGTTTGAAGGCCATTGTCTGACGGCGTCGCAGCTGGAGCAGGCCATCACGACCTTGCTGCAACGCCACCCAATGCTGCATATCGCCTTTCGCCCCGACGGGCAGCAGGTCTGGCTACCGCAACCTTACTGGAACGGCGTCACCGTTCATGATTTACGCCATAACGACGCTGAAAGCCGCCAGGCCTATCTGGACGCACTGCGCCAGCGCCTGAGCCACCGTCTTTTACGCGTGGAAATCGGCGAAACGTTTGATTTTCAGCTGACGCTCTTGCCGGACAATCGCCACCGCCTCCATGTCAATATTGACCTGCTGATTATGGATGCCTCCAGCTTTACGCTTTTCTTCGATGAGCTTAACGCCCTGCTGGCCGGAGAATCGCTGCCGGCTATCGACACCCGCTATGATTTCCGCTCGTATTTGCTGCACCAGCAGAAGATCAATCAACCACTGAGAGACGACGCGCGCGCTTACTGGCTGGCGAAAGCATCGACGCTTCCCCCCGCGCCCGTCTTGCCGCTGGCCTGCGAACCCGCCACGCTATGTGAAGTCCGTAATACCCGACGCCGCATGATTGTCCCGGCAACACGCTGGCACGCCTTTAGCAACCGGGCCGGCGAGTATGGCGTGACGCCGACAATGGCACTGGCGACCTGTTTTTCTGCCGTGCTGGCTCGCTGGGGCGGCCTGACGCGTCTGCTGCTTAACATCACCTTATTCGACCGCCAGCCGCTGCACCCGGCGGTTGGCGCGATGCTTGCCGACTTCACCAATATTCTTCTGCTGGATACCGCCTGCGATGGCGATACCGTCAGCAACCTGGCGCGTAAAAACCAGCTCACGTTTACGGAGGACTGGGAGCATCGCCACTGGTCCGGCGTCGAATTACTCCGTGAACTCAAACGCCAGCAGCGCTACCCCCACGGCGCCCCGGTGGTATTTACCAGCAATCTGGGGCGTTCCCTCTACAGCAGCCGCGCAGAATCGCCGTTGGGCGAGCCGGAATGGGGCATCTCGCAAACGCCGCAGGTCTGGATAGATCATCTGGCGTTCGAGCATCACGGCGAGGTCTGGCTACAATGGGACAGCAACGACGCGCTGTTCCCTCCGGCGTTAGTCGAAACATTGTTCGACGCCTACTGCCAGTTGATTAACCAACTCTGCGATGACGAAAGCGCCTGGCAAAAGTCGTTCGCAGATATGATGCCCGCCAGCCAGCGCGCGATACGCGAACGGGTCAACGCCACCGGCGCCCCCATTCCCGAAGGCTTGCTGCATGAAGGCATTTTCCGTATCGCTCTGCAACAGCCGCAGGCGCTGGCGGTAACGGACATGCGTTATCAGTGGAATTATCATGAGCTGACAGACTATGCCCGCCGTTGCGCGGGCAGGTTAATCGAGTGCGGGGTTCAGCCCGGCGATAATGTGGCTATCACGATGTCGAAAGGCGCAGGACAACTTGTTGCGGTTCTGGCCGTCCTGCTGGCCGGGGCGGTTTACGTTCCGGTTTCGCTGGATCAGCCTGCCGCACGGCGCGAGAAAATCTACGCTGACGCCAGCGTCCGGCTGGTGCTCATTTGTCAGCACGACGCCAGCGCCGGGTCAGACGATATTCCCGTCCTTGCCTGGCAGCAGGCCATTGAGGCGGAGCCGATCGCCAACCCGGTAGTACGCGCCCCCACGCAACCGGCCTACATTATCTACACCTCCGGCTCTACCGGTACGCCGAAAGGGGTAGTCATTTCTCACCGGGGAGCGCTTAACACCTGTTGCGATATCAATACCCGCTATCAGGTTGGCCCGCATGACAGGGTGCTGGCCCTCTCCGCCCTACATTTTGATTTATCGGTTTACGACATTTTTGGCGTACTGCGCGCGGGCGGCGCGCTGGTGATGGTGATGGAAAATCAACGGCGCGATCCTCACGCATGGTGTGAGCTGATCCAGCGCCATCAGGTCACGCTCTGGAACAGCGTCCCGGCGCTGTTCGATATGCTGCTGACCTGGTGTGAAGGTTTCGCCGACGCCACGCCGGAAAACCTGCGCGCAGTGATGCTTTCCGGCGACTGGATCGGGCTTGACCTCCCCGCCCGTTATCGGGCCTTCCGGCCACAAGGACAATTTATCGCGATGGGCGGTGCCACCGAGGCGTCTATCTGGTCTAACGCCTGCGAAATTCACGACGTCCCCGCCCACTGGCGCTCCATCCCTTACGGTTTTCCGCTAACCAACCAACGCTACCGGGTGGTGGATGAACAGGGCCGGGACTGCCCTGACTGGGTGCCGGGTGAATTATGGATTGGCGGCATTGGGGTCGCGGAAGGCTATTTCAACGATCCCCTGCGTAGCGAGCAGCAATTTTTGACGCTCCCGGACGAGCGCTGGTATCGCACCGGCGATCTCGGCTGCTACTGGCCAGATGGCACAATCGAGTTCCTCGGTCGTCGCGACAAGCAGGTCAAAGTCGGAGGATATCGCATCGAGCTGGGCGAAATCGAAAGCGCGCTCAGCCAGCTGGCGGGGGTGAAACAAGCAACCGTTCTGGCGATCGGCGAAAAAGAAAAAACGCTGGCGGCATACGTTGTTCCTCAGGGCGAGGCTTTTTGCGTTACCGATCATCGGAACCCGGCACTGCCGCAGGCGTGGCACACGCTTGCGGGAACGTTGCCCTGTTGCGCCATCTCGCCAGAGATCTCCGCAGAACAGGTAGCCGATTTCCTTCAGCATCGCCTGCTAAAACTGAAGCCGGGTCACACCGCTGGCGCCGATCCTCTCCCCCTGATGAACTCACTCGCTATCCAGCCGCGCTGGCAGGCCGTGGTGGAACGCTGGTTAGCATTTCTGGTGACACAACGGCGACTGAAGCCCGCTGCTGAAGGTTATCAGGTCTGCGCTGGTGAAGAACGCGAGGATGAGCACCCGCACTTCAGCGGACATGATTTAACGTTATCGCAAATTCTTCGCGGTGCCCGTAACGAACTGTCGTTACTGAACGACGCGCAGTGGTCGCCGGAAAGCCTGGCCTTTAACCATCCGGCCAGCGCCCCGTATATTCAGGAACTGGCGACAATTTGCCAACAGCTTGCACAGCGCTTACAGCGCCCGGTGCGCCTGCTTGAGGTGGGAACCCGCACTGGCCGCGCCGCAGAATCGCTGTTAGCACAGCTCAACGCCGGACAGATTGAGTATGTCGGGCTTGAGCAGAGCCAGGAGATGCTGCTGAGCGCCCGGCAGAGGCTCGCCCCCTGGCCTGGCGCCCGTCTGTCCCTCTGGAATGCAGACACGCTGGCGGCGCACGCTCACTCGGCGGACATTATCTGGCTTAATAACGCCCTGCATCGTCTGCTGCCGGAAGATCCCGGGCTCCTTGCGACATTACAACAGCTTGCCGTTCCCGGCGCGCTGCTCTACGTGATGGAGTTTCGCCAGTTAACGCCGTCCGCCCTACTCAGCACGCTCCTGTTAACCAATGGGCAGCCGGAGGCCTTGCTGCATAACAGCGCCGACTGGGCGGCATTATTTAGCGCGGCCGCCTTCAACTGTCAGCATGGCGATGAGGTCGCGGGGTTACAACGCTTCCTCGTACAATGTCCTGACAGGCAGGTGCGCCGCGATCCCCGTCAACTTCAGGCCGCCCTCGCCGGGCGTCTGCCGGGGTGGATGGTGCCGCAACGGATCGTCTTCCTCGACGCCTTACCGCTGACGGCTAACGGGAAAATTGACTACCAGGCGCTGAAGCGTCGTCATACCCCTGAAGCGGAAAACCCGGCCGAAGCGGATTTACCCCAGGGCGACATTGAAAAACAGGTTGCCGCCCTCTGGCAGCAACTCTTATCAACTGGCAATGTCACCAGAGAAACCGACTTCTTCCAGCAAGGCGGCGATAGCCTGCTGGCGACCCGTCTGACCGGGCAACTTCATCAGGCAGGTTATGAAGCGCAATTAAGCGACCTGTTTAATCATCCCCGGCTGGCGGATTTTGCCGCCACGCTGCGGAAAACCGACGTCCCGGTCGAACAACCATTCGTCCACTCCCCTGAAGATCGCTACCAGCCCTTTGCGCTTACCGACGTGCAGCAGGCTTACCTGGTGGGGCGTCAGCCGGGCTTTGCCCTGGGCGGCGTCGGCTCACATTTCTTTGTTGAATTTGAAATTGCCGATCTGGATCTCACCCGGTTGGAGACGGTCTGGAACCGATTAATCGCCCGCCACGATATGCTACGCGCCGTCGTGCGTGATGGACAGCAACAGGTGCTCGAACAGACGCCTCGCTGGGTAATACCCGCACACATCCTCCATACGCCTGAAGAGGCGTTGCAGGTGCGCGAAAAACTGGCCCATCAGGTACTCAACCCCGAAGTCTGGCCGGTATTCGATCTCCAGGTCGGTTACGTTGACGGGATGCCCGCCCGCCTGTGGCTGTGTCTGGATAACCTGTTACTTGACGGGCTGAGCATGCAGATTCTGTTGGCGGAGCTGGAGCACGGCTACCGCTACCCGCAACAGCTGCTTCCGCCGCTGCCCGTCACCTTCAGGGATTATCTGCAACAACCCTCGCTACAGTCGCCCAATCCAGATTCTCTGGCATGGTGGCAGGCGCAGCTTGATGATATTCCTCCGGCGCCTGCGTTGCCGCTGCGCTGCTTGCCTCAGGAGGTTGAAACACCGCGCTTCGCCCGCCTGAACGGCGCACTGGACAGCACGCGCTGGCATCGGCTGAAAAAACGGGCGGCTGACGCCCATCTCACCCCGTCGGCCGTACTGTTGTCGGTGTGGTCAACGGTTCTCTCTGCATGGAGTGCACAGCCTGAGTTCACGCTTAACCTTACGCTTTTCGACAGGCGACCGCTGCACCCGCAAATCAACCAGATTCTGGGCGATTTCACCTCGCTGATGCTGCTGAGCTGGCATCCCGGCGAAAGCTGGCTGCACAGCGCGCAGTCACTACAGCAGCGGCTGAGCCAGAACCTCAACCACCGCGATGTGTCAGCCATCCGCGTGATGCGTCAACTGGCGCAACGGCAAAACGTGCCTGCCGTTCCGATGCCCGTCGTCTTTACCAGCGCACTGGGCTTTGAGCAGGATAACTTCCTCGCCCGGCGTAATCTGCTCAAACCGGTCTGGGGCATCTCCCAGACGCCGCAGGTCTGGCTCGATCACCAGATTTATGAATCCGAAGGCGAACTGCGCTTTAACTGGGATTTTGTCGCCGCGCTGTTTCCTGCCGGGCAGGTGGAGCGCCAGTTTGAACAGTATTGCGCATTGCTAAACCGAATGGCCGAGGATGAAAGCGGCTGGCAACTGCCGCTCGCCGCGCTGGTGCCTCCCGTTAAACACGCAGGGCAATGCGCAGAGCGCTCACCGCGCGTATGCCCTGAGCACTCTCAGCCACACATTGCGGCGGACGAGAGCACCGTCAGCCTGATTTGCGACGCCTTCCGCGAGGTGGTTGGCGAGTCTGTCACGCCCGCAGAAAACTTCTTTGAGGCGGGCGCAACGTCGCTGAATCTGGTGCAACTGCACGTTTTGTTACAACGTCACGAATTTTCCACCCTGACGTTGCTTGACCTCTTCACCCACCCTTCTCCTGCTGCCCTGGCCGATTATCTGGCCGGCGTCGCCACGGTGGAGAAAACAAAACGACCTCGCCCTGTTCGCCGTCGTCAGCGGCGGATATAGCGCGAAGCAAACTGATTTTCCCCGGAACGCCATCGCGAACGCATGGCGTTCCATTGACTTTGTGAATCTTAGGAAACGGGACCGATTATGGATAACTTGCGCTTCTCTTCTGCGCCGACAGCAGATTCCATTGATGCATCGATCGTTCAACACTACCCGGACTGCGAACCTGTCGCGGTTATCGGCTACGCCTGCCATTTTCCTGAATCGCCGGATGGCGAAACGTTCTGGCAAAATCTGCTGGAAGGTCGTGAATGCAGCCGACGCTTTACGCGCGAAGAGCTTCTGGCCGTCGGTCTGGATGCCGCCATCATTGACGATCCTCATTATGTCAATATCGGTACGGTGTTAGACAACGCCGACTGCTTCGACGCCACCCTGTTTGGCTATTCGCGACAGGAAGCGGAGTCGATGGACCCGCAGCAGCGCCTGTTTTTGCAGGCGGTCTGGCATGCGCTGGAACATGCCGGTTATGCCCCCGGCGCCGTCCCCCATAAGACCGGCGTTTTCGCCTCTTCCCGGATGAGTACCTACCCCGGTCGCGAAGCATTGAACGTGACAGAAGTCGCGCAGGTAAAAGGTCTGCAATCTCTGATGGGCAATGATAAAGACTATATTGCCACCCGCGCCGCGTACAAACTCAACCTGCACGGCCCGGCGTTATCGGTACAGACCGCCTGCTCCAGCTCGCTGGTTGCCGTGCATCTGGCCTGTGAAAGCCTGCGCGCAGGCGAATCCGATATGGCGGTTGCCGGCGGCGTGGCGCTCTCTTTCCCCCAGCAGGCAGGCTACCGCTACCAGCCCGGAATGATTTTCTCTCCTGATGGTCACTGTCGTCCCTTTGACGCCTCGGCTGAGGGCACCTGGGCCGGTAACGGTCTCGGCTGCGTGGTGCTGCGTCGCCTGAGAGACGCGCTGCTGTCAGGCGATCCGATTATCTCGGTGATCCTCTCCAGCGCGGTCAACAACGACGGCAACAGAAAGGTCGGCTATACCGCCCCTTCCGTCGCAGGGCAACAGGCAGTCATCGAAGAGGCGTTAATGCTGGCGGCCATCGACGACAGGCAGGTAGGTTACATTGAAACCCACGGCACCGGCACACCGCTGGGCGACGCGATTGAAATTGAAGCGTTACGCAACGTCTATGCGCCTCGCCCGCAGGATCAGCGCTGTGCGCTCGGTTCCGTGAAAAGTAACATGGGCCATCTGGATACCGCGGCGGGCATTGCCGGACTGCTGAAAACCGTTCTGGCAGTCAGTCGCGGGCAAATTCCTCCCTTACTGAATTTTCACACCCCCAACCCGGCGCTGAAACTTGAAGAGAGCCCCTTTACCATACCGGTGTCGGCACAGGCATGGCAGGACGAAATGCGCTATGCGGGCGTCTCCTCCTTTGGTATTGGCGGCACCAACTGCCATATGATCGTCGCCTCGCTGCCCGACGCGCTCAACGCGCGCCTCCCCAATACGGATAGCGGCAGAAAAAGTACCGCGCTGCTGCTCAGCGCCGCCAGCGACAGCGCGTTGCGGCGGCTGGCGACGGATTATGCCGGGGCGCTGAGAGAGAATGCGGATGCCAGCTCTCTGGCCTTCACAGCCCTGCACGCGCGCCGTCTCGATCTCCCCTTCCGCCTGGCGGCGCCATTAAACCGTGAAACCGCCGAGGCGCTCAGCGCCTGGGCCGGTGAGAAATCGGGGGCGCTGGTTTACAGCGGCCACGGCGCCAGCGGCAAGCAGGTGTGGCTGTTTACCGGCCAGGGCTCGCACTGGCGCACTATGGGTCAAACGATGTACCATCACTCAACGGCGTTTGCCGACACGCTGGATCGCTGTTTTTCCGCCTGTAGCGAAATGCTCACGCCGTCACTGCGCGAAGCGATGTTTAACCCCGATTCGGCGCAGCTGGACAATATGGCCTGGGCGCAGCCGGCGATTGTCGCGTTTGAAATCGCGATGGCGGCGCACTGGCGTGCTGAAGGACTGAAGCCAGACTTCGCCATTGGGCATTCCGTCGGTGAATTTGCCGCTGCCGTTGTCTGCGGACACTATACGATTGAACAGGTCATGCCACTGGTTTGTCGGCGCGGCGCGCTAATGCAGCAGTGCGCAAGCGGCGCGATGGTGGCGGTATTTGCAGACGAAGACACGCTGATGCCGCTGGCTCGCCAGTTTGAGCTGGATCTCGCCGCCAACAACGGTACGCAACATACGGTATTTTCCGGGCCGGAAGCCCGTCTCGCGGTATTTTGCGCCACGCTCTCGCAGCATGACATTAACTATCGTCGCCTGAGCGTAACCGGTGCGGCGCACTCCGCTTTACTGGAGCCGATACTCGATCGGTTCCAGGACGCCTGCGCGGGACTGCACGCGGAGCCGGGGCAAATACCGATTATTTCCACGCTCACCGCCGACGTCATTGATGAGTCAACGCTCAACCAGGCGGATTACTGGCGCCGACACATGCGCCAGCCGGTGCGTTTTATCCAGAGTATTCAGGTGGCGCATCAGCTCGGCGCCCGCGTTTTTCTGGAGATGGGGCCCGATGCCCAGTTGGTTGCTTGCGGGCAGCGCGAATACCGCGATAACGCATACTGGATAGCCAGCGCCCGGCGTAACAAAGAGGCGAGCGATGTCCTCAATCAGGCCCTGCTCCAGCTTTACGCTGCCGGCGTCGCCCTACCGTGGGCCGACCTGCTGGCGGGCGATGGACAACGTATCGCTGCGCCATGTTATCCGTTTGATACTGAACGTTACTGGAAAGAGCGCGTCTCCCCGGCCTGCGAGCCTGCCGACGCAGCGCTGTCTGCCGGGCTGGAGGTGGCGAGTCGCGCCGCGACAGCGCTCGATCTCCCTCGCCTGGAAGCGCTTAAACAGTGCGCCACGCGACTGCACGCCATCTACGTCGATCAACTGGTACAACGCTGTACCGGCGATGCCATTGAGAACGGCGTGGACGCCATGACCATCATGCGCCGTGGACGTCTGCTGCCCCGCTACCAGCAGCTACTCCAGCGCCTGCTGAATAACTGCGTGGTCGACGGCGATTACCGCTGCACCGACGGGCGATACGTCCGCGCCCGCCCCATTGAACATCAACAGCGGGAATCACTGCTGACGGAACTTGCCGGTTATTGTGAAGGTTTTCAGGCTATTCCCGACACCATCGCCCGTGCCGGCGATCGGTTATATGAAATGATGAGCGGCGCGGAAGAACCGGTGGCGATTATCTTCCCGCAAAGCGCCTCCGACGGCGTGGAAGTGCTGTATCAGGAATTCAGCTTTGGCCGCTATTTCAACCAAATCGCCGCCGGGGTATTACGCGGCATTGTCCAGACGCGTCAGCCCCGCCAGCCGTTGCGTATTCTTGAAGTTGGCGGCGGAACCGGCGGCACCACCGCGTGGCTGCTGCCGGAACTCAACGGCGTTCCGGCACTGGAGTACCATTTCACCGATATCTCGGCGCTGTTCACCCGTCGCGCCCAGCAGAAATTCGCCGACTACGATTTTGTGAAGTATAGCGAGCTGGATCTCGAAAAAGAGGCGCAGTCTCAGGGTTTCCAGGCACAGTCTTACGATCTTATCGTGGCAGCGAACGTGATTCACGCCACCCGCCATATTGGCCGCACGCTCGATAATCTGCGCCCCCTGCTCAAGCCGGGCGGGCGCCTGCTGATGCGCGAAATCACCCAGCCAATGCGTCTGTTTGACTTCGTTTTCGGCCCGCTGGTTCTTCCGCTACAGGATCTCGACGCCCGCGAAGGTGAGTTATTCCTCACCACCGCTCAGTGGCAACAACAGTGCCGCCACGCCGGATTCAGCAAAGTGGCGTGGCTACCGCAGGATGGCAGCCCGAACGCCGGGATGAGCGAACATATCATTCTCGCCACGCTGCCCGGTCAGGCGGTTAGCGCCGTAACATTCACCGCGCCATCAGAACCCGTGTTGGGGCAGGCGCTGACGGATAACGGTGATTATCTCGCCGACTGGTCTGATTGCGCAGGTCAGCCCGAACAGTTTAACGCCCGCTGGCAGGAGGCATGGCGTCTGCTTTCACAGCGTCATGGCGACGCTCTGCCTGTGGAACCGCCCCCCGTCGCCGCCCCGGAGTGGCTGGGGAAGGTTCGCTTAAGCTGGCAAAACGAAGCCTTTTCCCGCGGTCAGATGCGCGTTGAAGCCCGTCATCCTGCTGGCGAGTGGCTGCCGCTATCGCCCGCCGCGCCTCTTCCTGCGCCGCAAACGCATTATCAATGGCGCTGGACGCCCCTCAACGTCGCCAGCATTGACCATCCGCTTACCTTTAGCTTCAGCGCCGGTACGCTTGCGCGCAGCGACGAGCTGGCGCAATACGGCATCATTCACGATCCGCACGCCTCTTCACGACTGATGATTGTTGAGGAGAGCGAGGATACGCTGGCCTTAGCGGAGAAAGTGATAGCAGCGCTCACCGCCAGCGCAGCCGGATTGATTGTGGTTACTCGCCGCGCGTGGCGAGTCGAGGAAAATGAAGCACTCTCTGCATCCCATCACGCGCTATGGGCCTTGCTTCGCGTCGCGGCCAACGAACAGCCGGAACGGTTGCTTGCCGCCATCGATCTCGCCGAAAACACCCCGTGGGAAACGCTGCATCAAGGGTTGAGCGCAGTCTCACTATCACAGCGCTGGCTCGCCGCACGGGGTGACACCCTTTGGCTTCCTTCACTGTCGCCCAATACGGGATGCGCCGCTGAATTACCGGCAAACGTGTTTACCGGCGATAGCCGCTGGCATCTGGTGACCGGAGCGTTTGGCGGATTAGGCCGCCTTGCCGTGAACTGGCTCAGAGAAAAAGGGGCGCGACGCATCGCCCTGCTGGCGCCGCGCGTGGATGAGTCATGGCTACGCGACGTGGAGGGCGGGCAGACGCGCGTCTGCCGTTGTGATGTGGGCGATGCCGGGCAACTGGCCACGGTTCTTGACGATCTGGCGGCCAACGGCGGCATTGCCGGAGCGATTCATGCCGCTGGCGTATTGGCTGACGCGCCCTTGCAGGAGCTTGATGACCACCAGCTGGCTGCCGTTTTCGCGGTAAAAGCGCAGGCGGCAAGCCAGCTGTTGCAAACCCTGCGCAACCACGACGGACGCTATCTTATTCTCTACTCTTCCGCTGCCGCCACCCTCGGCGCGCCGGGTCAGAGCGCCCATGCGCTGGCCTGCGGCTACCTGGACGGGCTGGCCCAGCAGTTTTCCACCCTTGATGCGCCGAAAACGCTCTCTGTCGCCTGGGGCGCATGGGGAGAAAGCGGTCGGGCGGCCACGCCGGAAATGCTGGCGACGCTCGCCAGCCGAGGTATGGGCGCGTTAAGCGATGCCGAAGGCTGCTGGCACCTGGAACAGGCGGTGATGCGCGGCGCCCCGTGGCGACTGGCGATGCGCGTTTTTACCGACAAAATGCCCCCGTTACAACAGGCTCTGTTTAACATCAGCGCCACAGAAAAAGCCGCAACGCCGGTCATTCCTCCTGCTGATGACAACGCCTTTAACGGCAGCCTGAGCGATGAAACAGCGGTGATGGCATGGCTGAAAAAGCGGATTGCGGTTCAGCTAAGGCTGAGCGATCCGGCGTCACTGCATCCAAACCAGGATCTGTTGCAACTCGGCATGGACTCGCTGCTCTTCCTTGAACTCAGTAGCGATATTCAGCACTACCTGGGTGTACGCATCAATGCGGAACGGGCGTGGCAGGATCTGTCTCCTCATGGACTCACGCAGCTTATCTGTTCTAAGCCAGAGGCGACGCCTGCCGCTTCGCAGCCGGAAGTGTTGCGGCACGACGCCGACGAGCGTTATGCGCCCTTCCCTTTGACGCCCATTCAGCACGCCTACTGGCTGGGGCGAACCCACCTCATTGGCTATGGCGGCGTCGCCTGTCACGTCCTGTTTGAGTGGGATAAACGCCACGATGAGTTCGATCTCGCCATACTGGAGAAAGCATGGAACCAGCTCATCGCACGCCACGATATGTTGCGTATGGTGGTTGATGCCGACGGGCAGCAGCGAATCCTGGCGACAACGCCGGAGTATCACATCCCGCGTGACGATCTGCGCGCGCTTTCCCCGGAAGAACAGCGCATCGCGCTGGAAAAACGGCGGCATGAACTGAGCTATCGCGTTTTGCCTGCCGACCAGTGGCCTCTTTTTGAGCTGGTGGTCAGCGAAATCGACGATTGCCATTACCGTCTGCATATGAACCTCGACCTTTTGCAGTTTGATGTGCAGAGTTTTAAAGTCATGATGGACGACCTGGCGCAGGTCTGGCGCGGTGAAACGCTGGCACCGCTCGCTATTACCTTCCGTGATTATGTGATGGCTGAACAGGCGCGCCGACAGACATCGGCATGGCACGATGCCTGGGATTACTGGCAGGAAAAACTGCCGCAACTGCCCTTAGCGCCAGAGCTGCCGGTGGTTGAGACGCCCCCGGAAACGCCACACTTCACCACCTTCAAATCGACGATCGGCAAGACAGAATGGCAGGCCGTGAAACAGCGCTGGCAGCAGCAAGGCGTCACACCGTCTGCCGCGCTGCTCACGCTGTTTGCCGCCACCCTTGAGCGCTGGAGCCGTACCACAACATTTACGCTGAACCTGACGTTCTTCAATCGCCAGCCGATCCATCCGCAAATCAACCAGTTGATTGGTGATTTTACCTCCGTCACGCTGGTTGATTTTAACTTCTCAGCGCCGGTGACGTTGCAAGAGCAGATGCAACAGACCCAACAGCGCCTCTGGCAAAACATGGCGCACAGTGAAATGAACGGTGTTGAGGTGATCCGTGAGCTGGGCCGCCTGCGCGGATCACAACGTCAACCGCTGATGCCGGTAGTGTTTACCAGTATGCTGGGGATGACGCTGGAAGGCATGACTATCGATCAGGCGATGAGCCATCTGTTCGGCGAACCCTGCTATGTATTCACGCAAACGCCGCAGGTCTGGCTGGATCATCAGGTCATGGAGAGCGACGGCGAGTTGATGTTTAGCTGGTACTGCATGGACAACGTGCTGGAACCCGGCGCTGCCGAGGCGATGTTTAATGACTATTGCGCCATCCTGCAAGCCGTCATCGCCGCCCCTGAAAGCCTGAAGACTCTCGCCAGCGGCATCGCCAGGCACATTCCCCGCCGACGCTGGCCGCTGAACGCGCAGGCGGACTACGACCTGCGGGATATTGAGCAGGCGACGCTCGAATACCCCGGCATCCGGCAGGCCAGAGCGGAAATAACCGAACAGGGCGCGTTGACGCTGGATATCGTGATGGCCGACGATCCTTCGCCATCAGCGGCGATGCCTGATGAGCACGAACTTACCCAACTGGCGCTGCCGTTGCCTGAGCAGGCGCAGCTTGATGAGCTGGAGGCGACCTGGCGCTGGCTGGAGGCGCGTGCGCTACAGGGGATCGCGGCTACGCTAAATCGTCACGGCCTGTTTACCACGCCGGAGATCGCCCATCGCTTTAGCGCAATAGTACAGGCGCTGTCCTCGCAAGCATCTCACCAGCGTCTGCTGCGCCAGTGGCTACAGTGTCTGACGGAAAGAGAGTGGTTAATCCGCGAAGGTGAAAGCTGGCGCTGCCGCATTCCGCTCAGCGAGATTCCTGAGCCTCAGGAAGCGTGCCCGCAAAGCCAATGGAGCCAGGCGCTGGCGCAGTATCTGGAAACCTGCATCGCCCGGCACGACGCCCTCTTCTCCGGGCAGTGTTCTCCGCTGGAATTGCTGTTCAACGAGCAGCATCGCGTTACCGACGCGCTGTATCGCGACAACCCCGCCAGCGCCTGTCTGAATCGCTATACCGCGCAGATTGCCGCCTTGTGCAGCGCAGAACGGATTCTGGAGGTTGGCGCCGGAACCGCAGCCACTACCGCGCCGGTGCTGAAGGCCACGCGGAACACGCGACAGTCGTACCACTTCACGGACGTCTCCGCGCAGTTCCTCAATGACGCCAGAGCCCGTTTCCATGATGAATCGCAGGTGTCTTATGCCTTGTTCGACATCAACCAGCCGCTGGATTTCACCGCCCACCCGGAGGCGGGTTACGACCTGATCGTTGCCGTCAATGTGCCCCACGACGCCAGCCATGTCGTCCAGACGTTGCGCAGATTAAAACTGTTGCTGAAAGCCGGCGGACGTTTGCTGATCGTTGAAGCGACGGAGCGAAACAGCGTATTCCAGCTGGCGAGCGTGGGCTTTATTGAGGGATTAAGCGGATACCGCGATTTCCGCCGCCGGGATGAGAAACCGATGCTCACCCGCTCCGCATGGCAGGAGGTTCTAGTTCAGGCCGGGTTTGCAAACGAGCTGGCGTGGCCCGCGCAGGAATCGTCGCCGCTGCGCCAGCATCTGCTGGTAGCGCGTTCGCCTGGCGTAAATCGCCCGGATAAAAAAGCCGTGAGCCGCTATTTACAGCAGCGCTTTGGCACCGGTCTGCCCATTTTACAGATCCGGCAAAGAGAAGCGTTATTTACGCCGCTGCATGCCCCGTCTGATGCGCCGACTGAGCCAGCCAAACCCACGCCAGTGCCGGGGGGAATCCGGCACTGGAAAAACAGGTGGCTGAACTCTGGCAATCGCTGCTGTCTCGCCCCGTGGCAAGGCATCACGACTTTTTCGAACTGGGCGGCGACAGCCTGATGGCGACAAGGATGGTCGCGCAGCTAAACCGGAGAGGGATTGCCAGGGCTAACCTTCAGGATCTGTTCAGCCATTCGACGCTGAGCGACTTCTGCGCCCATCTACAGGCGGCTACGTCAGGAGAGGACAACCCGATACCCCTTTGCCAGGGCGACGGTGAGGAAACCCTGTTTGTCTTCCACGCTTCAGACGGCGATATCAGCGCCTGGCTGCCGCTCGCTAGCGCGTTGAACAGGCGCGTTTTCGGCCTGCAAGCAAAATCGCCGCAGCGCCTTGCCACGCTCGACCAGATGATCGATGAGTATGTCGGGTGCATCCGTCGTCAGCAGCCTCACGGCCCTTATGTGCTGGCGGGTTGGTCGTATGGCGCGTTTCTTGCGGCGGGCGCCGCACAACGCCTGTACGCCAAAGGCGAGCAGGTTCGGATGGTGTTAATCGATCCCGTGTGCCGACAGGATTTCTGTTGCGAAAACCGGGCGGCCCTGCTGCGCCTGTTAGCCGAAGGACAAACGCCTCTGGCACTGCCCGAACATTTCGACCAGCAGACGCCCGACAGCCAGCTTGCCGACTTTATCAGCCTCGCTAAAACGGCCGGTATGGTGTCGCAAAACCTGACGCTGCAAGCGGCAGAAACGTGGCTCGACAACATCGCGCATCTGCTGCGTTTACTGACTGAGCATACGCCGGGCGAAAGCGTTCCGGTCCCCTGTCTCATGGTGTATGCCGCCGGGAGACCCGCGCACTGGACGCCAGCAGAAACCGAGTGGCAGGGCTGGATAAACAACGCCGACGACGCTGTGATTGAAGCCAGCCACTGGCAAATCATGATGGAAGCCCCCCACGTTCAGGCTTGTGCGCAACACATTACGCGCTGGCTTTGCGCAACCTCAACGCAACCGGAGAACACGTTATGATGCCGTCCGCCTCCCCAAAACAACGCGTACTGATTGTGGGCGCCAAATTTGGCGAAATGTACCTGAATGCCTTTATGCAGCCCCCGGAGGGGCTGGAACTGGTCGGCCTGCTGGCGCAGGGAAGCGCCCGTTCAAGAGAGCTGGCTCATGCGTTTGGCATTCCGCTGTATACCTCGCCGGAACAGATAACCAGGATGCCGGATATCGCCTGTATTGTCGTGCGTTCGACCGTCGCCGGAGGAACCGGTACGCAGCTTGCCAGACACTTTCTGACGCGCGGCGTACACGTCATTCAGGAGCATCCCCTCCACCCGGATGACATCAGTTCCTTACAAACGCTGGCGCAGGAACAGGGCTGCTGCTATTGGGTAAACACGTTTTATCCGCATACGCGCGCGGGACGCACATGGCTTCGCGATGCGCAGCAGCTGCGTCGCTGTCTGGCTAAGACGCCGCAGGTGGTCCACGCCACCACCAGCCGACAGTTGCTCTACTCCACTCTGGATTTGTTGTTGCTGGCTCTGGGCGTTGATGCCGTCGCCGTGGAGTGCGACGTGGTTGGCAGCTTTAGCGATTTTCACTGTCTGAGACTCTTCTGGCCGGAGGGAGAAGCCTGCCTGCTGCTTCAGCGCTATCTCGATCCTGACGATCCAGATATGCATAGCCTTATCATGCACCGCCTGCTGCTGGGCTGGCCGGAAGGTCATCTTTCGCTGGAGGCGAGCTACGGCCCCGTCATCTGGTCATCCAGCCTGTTTGTCGCAGACCATCAGGAGAACGCCCACAGCCTCTACCGCAGACCGGAGATCCTGCGCGATCTGCCGGGTCTGACGCGCAGCGCGGCGCCCCTGAGCTGGCGCGACTGCTGCGAAACCGTCGGGCCGGAGGGCGTCAGCTGGTTGCTACACCAGTTGCGCAGCCATCTGGCGGGCGAACATCCACCAGCGGCCTGCCAAAGCGTACATCAGATCGCGTTATCACGTTTATGGCAGCAGATTTTACGTAAGACCGGCAATGCGGAGATCAGACGCCTGACGCCGCCGCACCACGACCGGTTAGCCGGTTTCTACAACGATGATGATAAGGAGGCGCTGTGACGCAATCTGCAATGTGCATACCGCTGTGGCCCGCCCAGAACGGCAATACTGCGCATCTGGTCATGTGCCCTTTCGCTGGCGGCAGCAGTAGCGCGTTTCGCCACTGGCAAGCTGAGCAACTGGCTGATTGCGCGCTTTCTCTGGTGACCTGGCCGGGGCGCGATCGCCTTCGCCATCTGGAACCGCTCAGAAGCATTACACAACTGGCGGCACTGCTGGCGAACGAGCTGGAAGCATCCGTATCGCCTGACACGCCGCTTTTACTCGCCGGGCACAGCATGGGGGCGCAGGTGGCGTTTGAAACCTGCCGACTTCTGGAGCAACGGGGGCTTGCGCCACAAGGACTGATTATTTCCGGGTGCCATGCCCCGCATCTGCATTCTGAACGCCAGCTCAGCCATCGCGATGATGCCGACTTTATCGCTGAGCTGATAGACATTGGCGGATGTTCTCCTGAACTGCGGGAAAACCAGGAATTAATGTCGCTGTTTCTTCCTCTTCTGCGCGCTGATTTTTACGCCACCGAGAGCTATCACTACGACTCGCCCGACGTCTGTCCGCCGCTGCGCACGCCTGCGCTGTTATTGTGCGGCAGCCACGATCGCGAAGCCTCCTGGCAGCAGGTCGATGCCTGGCGTCAGTGGCTGAGCCACGTTACAGGCCCGGTGGTGATTGACGGCGATCATTTCTATCCCATTCAACAAGCCCGGTCCTTTTTTACGCAGATTGTCCGCCATTTTCCCCACGCATTTTCTGCAATGACCGCGTTGCAAAAACAGCCCAGTACTTCAGAAAGGTGACGCATGAATTCTTCCTTTGAATCTCTGATTGAACAGTATCCCTTACCCATTGCCGAACAGTTGCGCCACTGGGCGGCCCGTTATGCCTCGCGAATTGCCGTCGTTGATGCAAAGGGGTCGTTAACCTACAGCGCGCTTGATGCACAAGTTGACGAACTTGCCGCAGGTCTGTCATCACTGGGTTTGCGTTCGGGGGAGCATGTAATTGTGCAGCTTCCCAACGACAACGCGTTTGTTACCCTGCTGTTCGCCTTGTTAAGACTGGGCGTTATCCCCGTGCTGGCGATGCCCTCGCAACGGGCGCTGGATATCGACGCGCTGATTGAGCTGGCGCAACCCGTCGCTTACGTTATTCACGGGGAAAACCACGCAGAGCTGGCCCGACAGATGGCGCACAAACACGCCTGCTTGCGTCATGTTCTGGTCGCTGGAGAGACCGTGAGCGACGATTTTACGCCGCTCTTCTCCCTTCACGGTGAGCGACAGGCATGGCCGCAGCCTGATGTTTCCGCCACCGCGTTGTTGTTGCTCTCAGGCGGCACAACCGGCACGCCAAAACTCATCCCGCGCCGACATGCCGACTATAGCTATAACTTCAGCGCTTCTGCTGAACTGTGCGGCATCAGCCAACAGAGCGTGTATCTCGCCGTCCTCCCGGTGGCGCATAACTTTCCGCTGGCCTGCCCCGGTATTCTGGGAACGCTTGCCTGCGGCGGAAAAGTGGTGCTGACCGACAGCGCCAGCTGTGATGAGGTGATGCCTTTAATCGCGCAGGAAAGAGTGACTCACGTCGCCCTGGTTCCGGCGCTGGCGCAATTATGGGTGCAGGCCAGGGAGTGGGAAGACAGCGACCTTTCGTCGCTGCGCGTCATTCAGGCAGGCGGCGCCCGGCTCGACCCGACGCTTGCTGAGCAGGTTATCGCCACCTTTGACTGTACCCTGCAACAGGTTTTCGGTATGGCGGAAGGCCTGCTCTGTTTTACCCGGCTGGACGATCCGCATGCCACCATTCTCCACAGCCAGGGGCGCCCGTTGTCCCCTCTGGATGAAATCCGCATCGTTGATCAAGACGAGAACGACGTCGCGCCGGGCGAAACCGGGCAATTGTTAACGCGCGGCCCTTATACCATTTCGGGCTATTACCGCGCCCCTGCCCACAACGCGCAGGCCTTTACCGCGCAAGGGTTTTACCGCACAGGCGACAATGTCAGGCTGGATGAGGTGGGGAACCTGCACGTTGAGGGACGCATAAAAGAGCAGATCAACCGCGCCGGAGAAAAAATAGCCGCGGCTGAAGTGGAATCGGCACTGCTGCGTTTAGCGGAAGTGCAAGATTGCGCGGTGGTCGCCGCGCCGGACACGCTGCTTGGCGAGCGGATTTGCGCGTTTATCATCGCGCAGCAGGTGCCAACTGACTATCAGCAGTTGCGTCAACAACTGACCCGTATGGGGCTCAGCGCGTGGAAAATTCCTGACCAAATCGAGTTTCTGGACCACTGGCCGCTCACCGCCGTCGGCAAGATAGACAAAAAACGCCTGACGGCTCTCGCCGTCGACCGTTATCGCCATTCTGCCCAATAAGCGCAAACCGACCCGAAACAGGTTGAAATAAACCCGTTTCGGGTAGCACTACTATTAGAAATAGTTATCATTTTCAATTCACCATTGTCGGTATTTTTGGCGTTTCGCCGTCTTACAGGGACTCACAACAATGAAAATGACACGGCTTTATCCTCTGGCCTTGGGGGGATTATTGCTCCCCGCCATTGCTAATGCCCAGACTTCACAGCAAGACGAAAGCACGCTGGTGGTTACCGCCAGTAAACAATCTTCCCGCTCGGCATCAGCCAACAACGTCTCGTCTACTGTTGTCAGCGCGCCGGAATTAAGCGACGCCGGCGTCACCGCCAGCGACAAACTCCCCAGAGTCTTGCCCGGGCTCAATATTGAAAATAGCGGCAACATGCTTTTTTCGACGATCTCGCTACGCGGCGTCTCTTCAGCGCAGGACTTCTATAACCCCGCCGTCACCCTGTATGTCGATGGCGTCCCTCAGCTTTCCACCAACACCATCCAGGCGCTTACCGATGTGCAAAGCGTGGAGTTGCTGCGAGGCCCACAGGGAACGTTATATGGCAAAAGCGCTCAGGGCGGGATCATCAACATCGTCACCCAGCAGCCGGACAGCACGCCGCGCGGCTATATTGAAGGCGGCGTCAGTAGCCGCGACAGTTATCGAAGTAAGTTCAACCTGAGCGGCCCCATTCAGGATGGCCTGCTGTACGGCAGCGTCACCCTGTTACGCCAGGTTGATGACGGCGACATGATTAACCCCGCGACGGGAAGCGATGACTTAGGCGGCACCCGCGCCAGCATAGGGAATGTGAAACTGCGTCTGGCGCCGGACGATCAGCCCTGGGAAATGGGCTTTGCCGCCTCACGCGAATGTACCCGCGCCACCCAGGACGCCTATGTGGGATGGAATGATATTAAGGGCCGTAAGCTGTCGATCAGCGATGGTTCACCAGACCCGTACATGCGGCGCTGCACTGACAGCCAGACCCTGAGTGGGAAATACACCACCGATGACTGGGTTTTCAACCTGATCAGCGCCTGGCAGCAGCAGCATTATTCGCGCACCTTCCCTTCCGGTTCGTTAATCGTCAATATGCCTCAGCGCTGGAATCAGGATGTGCAGGAGCTGCGCGCCGCAACCCTGGGCGATGCGCGTACCGTTGATATGGTGTTTGGGCTGTACCGGCAGAACACCCGCGAGAAGTTAAATTCAGCCTACGACATGCCGACAATGCCTTATTTAAGCAGTACCGGCTATACCACCGCTGAAACGCTGGCCGCATACAGTGACCTGACCTGGCATTTAACCGATCGTTTTGATATCGGCGGCGGCGTGCGCTTCTCGCATGATAAATCCAGTACACAATATCACGGCAGCATGCTCGGCAACCCGTTTGGCGACCAGGGTAAGAGCAATGACGATCAGGTGCTCGGGCAGCTATCCGCAGGCTATATGCTGACCGATGACTGGAGAGTGTATACCCGTGTAGCCCAGGGATATAAACCTTCCGGGTACAACATCGTGCCTACTGCGGGTCTTGATGCCAAACCGTTCGTCGCCGAGAAATCCATCAACTATGAACTTGGCACCCGCTACGAAACCGCTGACGTCACGCTGCAAGCCGCGACGTTTTATACCCACACCAAAGACATGCAGCTTTACTCTGGCCCGGTCGGGATGCAGACATTAAGCAATGCGGGTAAAGCCGACGCCACCGGCGTTGAGCTTGAAGCGAAGTGGCGGTTTGCGCCAGGCTGGTCATGGGATATCAATGGCAACGTGATCCGTTCCGAATTCACCAATGACAGTGAGTTGTATCACGGTAACCGGGTGCCGTTCGTACCACGTTATGGCGCGGGAAGCAGCGTGAACGGCGTGATTGATACGCGCTATGGCGCACTGATGCCCCGACTGGCGGTTAATCTGGTCGGGCCGCATTATTTCGATGGCGACAACCAGTTGCGGCAAGGCACCTATGCCACCCTGGACAGCAGCCTGGGCTGGCAGGCGACTGAACGGATGAACATTTCCGTCTATGTCGATAACCTGTTCGACCGTCGTTACCG
>OOBP01000527.1_pt1 | contig 28103 bp, 40 predicted proteins | sample 1671681 | NCBI WGS metagenome assembly OOBP01 (sample SAMN06348181, study PRJEB24527) | human gut metagenome
AAAGTGTTTCAAAGAAAAATAAAATATCCCCTTTGGCGGTGGCACGCCTCGGGGGAATGGATAAACAATCAATTACATAGTAGCAGAAAAGTAGGATTTATGCAATGAAAATATGGCTTCTCGAAGCAGCATCCCCGAATGATGAAATAAAAATGCAGCATAGAAGACTATGGCTATTCTATACAAAGATAGTCAGCCGGAACTTGGAGCGTGCAAATGAGTTTTGGGAGATTCACATGGCGTGGCTGATAAGTTCCATTCAACCATCGTTTAACAGTAACTACAGAAACACCTACCATTTCAGCAAGTGCGATGGAATCAAGACCTTGATTTTCCATAGCTGATTTAAGTTGTTCTGCAAATGTATTAAAAAAGAAAAAGAAGAAGAAAGCAATCACCCCCTTTGAACGGGGATGCTGCTTCGAGGAGCCATATAAATTCATTTTATCACAAATCAAAAGAAATAGGAAAAAGGCGGAGGTTTTGACAATGGGAAAAATCGAAGATGCAATCAAGAAGATAAATACAGAGATTCAGAAGGAGCCGAGTAACAGATATCTGGCACTCATCGGCGAACATATTATTGATAATATTACATCCGAAGCGGCTGCGGAAAAGGTGCTGAAGGAGGAAAAGACGCTTGCAAAGGCATTGGGCGGCATCCAAAATAAAGCATCCAAACAAAAGACAGGGGATTGCGCTGTGATTGAGGATTCTGTGGTATACGGATGGGCAAGAGAATATTTCGGCTTAACGGCAAATCCGCAGGCACCTGCGGAAGAAGCGAAGGGTATCTGCGTCAGTCTGGAAGATTTCCTGTAAGGGGGCGAGGGCATGAATCTGAAAAAGATAAAGGCAATGCCGTTTGCCCCATTCCGCAGGGAAAGCATGGAGCGGTGGAGAGTTACGGTAAAGGAGCCTGTGGTGGACGGGGAACGTCTGCTTGTGGTTGATTTTTTGGAAAACACCGCTTGTAACGTATACGCAAGAAACACACCCTCCTTCCGCATTGCGTGCGCCAAGAAAAGCAAAGAGGTAAGGGGCATCAATCACGAAGGCAGAATGCAGCAGAAGGTTCTGGATTGTTTCAGCGGATCTATGTGGTGGAATGGGTATGTTCTTATTTCTCCGAGGGAGGAGAAGCTGCTGCAACGGTTTTTGAAATCAACCGAAACAGGAAATCATCAGCTGGACAACCTTTGGAAATGGGTTATGCAGACGAGAGAATACATGAAAACAAAGGACAGAAAGGAACGGGGCAAACTGATGGATGAGGACTATCGGCTTTGCCCCGAAGCCTTACCGGAAGGAATGATTGACTACATACGTCGGGAGGTTTTGCCGGAGGACAGAGTAATCATTTATAAAAAAGGAAATGTCCAAGGCACCTGTTCTGTTTGTGGCAGGAAAGTCCATGCAAGGGGCAGACGATTCGTGCAGGGTACAAGGGTTAACTGTCCGAACTGCGGCACAGGGGTTTCCTGCGTTCTGGAGAATGGCTCTGCGTTCGCATCAAATTACATTGAAAATATCGTTGCGGTGCAGAAGGGAACGGATGGAGAAACGGTGTTCTTCCGGCAATGGCTCTTGCATCGGGATAACTCGGCAAGATGGGAGCATATAGAGGATTTCCTCCAAGAAACTGTGAGATATGCCATCAGAGGAAACAAAACAGCCAAATGGCAAAAGCAGGGAAAGGAATCCTACTATATGCGTACAGAGCGGTACGAGCTGGACGAATGGACCAGATGGAGCGACAACCGCATCTATGACGGTGGGTATTATTTCTATACAGGCGGCATAGAAGAAGCCCTGAGCGGAACAGCAATGCAGTATGCCGACCTTGACGGTTATCTTGCGGCGGAAAGACGCAACGAAAACCCGATTTATTTCTTAGAATACCATGCAAAGTATCCTGTGATTGAATTTCTCTGGAAAGCAGGCTATCGGAACATTGTGCATAACCGTGTCTTTGGAATGTCCAAGGAAAACAGAAACGCTATCCTCTGGGAGCGAAAAAAGCTAAGGGATTGCTTTAAATTTCCGCTGCGGATTTTAAAATTGATGCCGCCGGAGGAATGGAGCTTGAATGATATCCAGCGCGTGAATGACCTTTGGGAAAAATACGGCGGAAAAGTCACAGATACCGAGATACAGTTGGTGCTGCAATCGAAAGTGGATATACAGCTTTGGAGCGGAGCAACACCATACGCAAATGCAGGAAGGATTCTGAAATACATTAAAAACCAGACAGACAAGAGGGAAGAGAAAAATCTGGATAGAAGAATCATATCTCAGAATGATACGGCACGAGCCTATCGGGATTATCTGCGTGAATGCGAGCAGTTGCATTTTGATTTACATGACAGAGAGATTCTCTTTCCGAAGGATTTAGTAGCGGCACATGACCGCACCATGAAACAGATTGCATTTGAAAAGAATAAAGCTGATCAGGAGAAATTCCAAAGGGCGGTAGAAAAGCTGGAAAAATTCGCATGGAGCGAAGGAGATTTTTTCATTCGCCCTGCAAGAGAACAGATGGAGCTGACGGCAGAGGGAAAAGCCCTGCATCATTGTGTCGGCGGGTACATCAAACGTATGGCAGAGGGAGAAACCGCAATATTCTTTCTGCGAAAGGTAAGCGAACCGGACAAGCCCTTTTATACATTGGAATTGCAGAAGAAAAGGGTGATCCAGTGCAGAACAGAGCATAACGCATCCTATGACAGAAACCAGGATGTGAAGAACTTTGTGGATATGTGGATGGAAAAAGTCGTGAAAAAAGGCGGAAAAAAGAAGGCTAAGGAGGCAGCAGCATGAACGAAATCACAAGACCGATTGAGGTCATTACACAGGAAATCAATTTTTACAAATCACAGGCAGGCAACGCCATTATCGAGATTGGGAAGCGTCTGCATGAGGCAAAGCTGACACTGCCGCATGGCGCATGGGGTGCATGGTTGCAGAACGAGGTGGAGTTCTCGGAACGTACCGCACAGAATTTCATGCGGATTGCCAAGGAATACAGAAATCCGCAGCTGATTGCGGACATGGGGAACAGTGCGACAAAGGCTCTGCTCCTGCTTTCCCTACCGGCAGAGGAAAGAGAGGAATTTGTAGGGGAGGCGCACGAGATTGACGGGGAAGAAAAAACGGTTGCCGCCATGACAACAAAGGAAATGGAGCGTCTGCTGAAGGAGCTGGAAGCGGAACGCGCGGAAAAAGAGAAATTGCAGTCGCAGCTGGATCTGTTCCAGACAGAAAAGGATAACGCTGTGGATGCCGCTTATAAGGAGGCAGAGGATAAGCTGGATGCACTGGTTAGCCAGAAGGAGGCGGCGGAGCAAGCCAAGAGAGAAGCGGAGGAGCGGATTTCCGCTATGGAGAGTGAAATGGATGAGCTGCGGATGCAGGCAGAGCAGACCGCCCTTCCGGATGAATCCGAACTGGAGAGAATCCGCAGGGAAGCGGAAAACACCGCAAAAAAGAAGGCAGAAGAAGCCATGCAGAAGAAACTGGATAAAGCCAAGAAGGATGCAGAGAAAGCCAGAAAGGAAGCGGCAGAGGCACAGGCAGCCATTGAAGCGCATGAGAGCGCACAGAAGGAAGCGGAGGAAGCCATGCTGAAAGCCAAGGAGGAATTAGCGCAGGTAAAGGCGGATACAGAAAAGAAGCTGAAAGCGGCAGGATCTTCTGGCATTACAGTTTTTAAGGTGCATTTTGAGGCGGTGCAGGGAGAAATCAACAAAATGCTGACCTGCATTGATGGCGTAGAGGAAACTGAAGGTAAGGAAGAAGCGGATAAGCTGAGAAAGGCTCTGAAATCACTTTGCCAGAGCGTACAGGATAATTTGTAAGGAGGGAGCGGTATGACAGATAGAAGGAACAAAGGAAAGTATGAGGTCTGCACGGACTGCGGCGCACATCTGGACCATGGGGAGCAGTGTGACTGCACATCCTCTTATGAGGAAGAAGCAGAATCAGTATATAAGGAAGAAACACGATAACACATAAAAAAAGCCCGCCTGTTGACGCAGACGGGAAGGTCTTGGGAGACCGTACATATCTATATCTAATATAACACAGAATCCTTGATTTATCAAGGGTTTTACGGTATTCCCGAGACTGTTTTTTCAAGAGACGGCGGTCTCTTTAGACTGTCCATAAAGCAATTAACTGAATGGACACGCTCTTATTTATATAAAGGAGGAATGGGAATGCCAAAGTACAGGAAGAAGATTTGGTCGGGGGATGTGTACGAGGTGGAGGAATTTTACTGCCCTCGGACAATCGGAAAAAAATACGAAAGAGGTCGGAGCGAAAATCTGACATCCGAGGAACAGGCAAAAAGGAATTTGCAAATCGCCAGAAAGAAAATAACACGCAGCATCAATACGAATTTCAATGGGGATGATTATTTCGTTCTGCTGACCTATGCGGCAGAGGTAACGGTGGAACAGGCGAAAAAAGAATTCAGCAATTTCAGAGACAGGCTGAACCGATATCGGAATAAAAATGGATTTTCCAAATTGAAATATATTGCAGTGGTTGAAACGCAGGGCAAAAAGAATCGTGTACATCATCATGTCGTGATGAATAGATTTGAAGGACTGAGCATGAAGGAGGCGGCAGAGATTTTAGAAGATGTCTGGGGCAAGGGTACAGTTCTGATAAAAAAGCTGTATAAGAACCAGAAGGACAACCGCCTTGCAAGCTACATATCCAAGGAGAATATCGAAAAGGGCGCAAAGCGTTGGAGTACCAGCAGGAATCTGAAAAAGCCGGAAGTGAAGCTGGAGGTTATCAAAGAGACCAAAAGAAAGGTATCCCTAAGACCGCCAAAGGGATTTGATGTGATTGTGCAGACAGAGGACTATTTTGCAGAAATCGGCTGGGTGCGGTATATGAAGGCTGTCCGTCGGGGCGGCATGGATTACGGAGAATATGAAGGAGGAGCGGAAACGGATGCAGGGAGCGAGAACAGGCAGTCATAACTATTCCATTTTGCAGGGGAAAAGTAAACGCTGCTATTTTACAGATACGGAAACCGGGCCATTGGAGCGGCACCATATTTATTTCGGCGCAGGAATGCGGCAGATATCGGATAAACACGGGTTCTGGGTGTGGCTCAAGCCGGAATGGCACAGAGGAACGTCGGGTGTCCACGGAAGGGATGGGCATAAGATTGACTTGCGGCTGAAACAGGATTGCCAGAGAAGGTTTGAGGAAACCCATACCAGAGCAGAGTTTATGGCGATTATCGGGCGGAATTATCTGGGGGATGAACCGGAAGGAAAACCGCAAACGCCTGCGGATACAGGTGGGTTCTATTTACTGTAGGAGGTATGAACATGGGCAAAGGCATTACATATAGCACAAGCGGAAGGGACTGCCCCTGCTGCGGATGCCAAGAGAGAACTGTCGGTTGTCATGGAAAGTGCGACCGGTATAAAGCATGGGACGGGAAGCGGCAAGCGGAGCGGCAGGAGAGAATCAAAAGGGCAAGCATACTGCATGAAGCGGATAAGCGAAAGAGCGCAGCGGTAAGCCATTACAAGAGAAGGGGGCGGCAGGCATGAACAAGGTGATTCTAATGGGGCGGCTGACAAGCGACCCAAAAATGGATTGGACACGTTCAGAGGATTCCAAACAGTACGCCACATATACATTAGCAGTCAATCGGCGGTTCAAAAAGAATGGACAGGCAGATACAGATTTTATCTCCTGCATTGCATGGGGAGCCATGGCGGAGTTTGCAGAAAAATTCATGAAAAAAGGTGCCATGTTCGCTGTTGAAGGGCGGCTGAATGTCAGAAGCTGGGAGAAGGACGGCGAGAGGCATTGGACAACAACGGTTGTTGTAGAGAATTGCTATTTTACGGGCAGCAAGAGGGATGCGGAGAATAAGCCTGTGGCGGAACAGAGCAGACCCGCAACGGCACCCAATAAGCCTGCAAAGCAGATGGGACTGGCGGAGCAGGAGGGATTCTATCCGATTGATGAAAGCGTTGAAGATGATGATTTGCCGTTCTGAGGAGTGAGAGTATGAAAGCAATATTAAAATACCCGGGCAGCAAGTGGCGTATTGCGGATTGGGTTATTTCCTTCTTTCCGGAACATCACAGTTATCTGGAACCGTTCTTCGGAAGCGGAGCAACCTTCTTTCAGAAGAAACCGAGCAACATAGAGACTATTAACGATTTGGATGGTGGAGTTGTGAACTTCTTTGAATGGGTGCGGCGAGATCCGGAGCGTCTGGCGAGAGCAGTTTATTTAACGCCTTACAGCAGGCAGGTTTATGATGCAGCGTTTGCACCTGCAGAAAATAATTTTGATGTAGCAGTGAAATTCTGCATACAGGCGAATATGGGATATGGTTTTCGCACGGCAGGAGCGAAGGCTGGGTGGAAATTCGACATTCAAGGCAGGAAACGAGCATACAGTTTGAACGATTGGAATGAACTGCCGGAATGGATTATTTATGCGGCGGAGCGGCTGAAATGTGCTCAGATTGAGTGTAAGCCTGCAGTAGATGTGATTGGACGGTTTGATTTTGAGAATGTCCTGATTTACTGCGACCCACCATATCTGTTGGAGACACGATTCGGAAAACAGTACAAGCAGGAAATGACAAGGCAGCAGCACGAGGAATTACTGGATATATTGCTGAAAAGCAAGGCGAAGGTTTTACTCAGCGGATACGAAAGCGACCTCTACAATGATGCCTTGAAAGATTGGCGCAAAGAGAAAATATGGAGTGCGGCCAGAAATTCTTCAAAGAAAAAGCAAGAGGTTCTGTGGATGAATTTTGAACCAATGCGGCAGATGCAGTTGTAAGGAGCGAGGAAAATGAGAGCGACACTTGAAGAAAAGATTAACTGGTTAAGAGCGGCAGAAAAACGGCTCCGGAAACATCTGTCGGAGGATGATTTTGGAGTGTTCAGAAGAACTGCGGAGGGATTTGGACAGGAAGCTGACTGGCTGGAAGAACTGAAACGCTACAGGGACTTGGAAGAACAGGGGCGGCTGTTGGTGCTGCCTTGCAGGGTTGGAGATACGGTGTATGAAATCCTCGAAGAAACCGTACCAAACCACCATTTCTATATCAACGAATGGAAGGTGCAGGATGTATCGACGCAGTCTATCAAGTATGCTGACGAATGGGAACCGTATGACTATGAGAACCTGTATTTCACAAGAGAAGAAGCGGAAGCGGCACTGGAGAAAAGGAGGAAAGATAATGGATTTTAACAAGGAATACAGCGAGAAATTTGACGAGTTACGGAAGAACAGAATCAGGGCAAGCTTTCACAAATACGGCTCTGCGGCAGATAATTTCGGGAAAGGATTTGTGCAGGCAATTCCAACTCTGGAGAAGTGTTTGGACAAATATAAAGCGACCGGAAACACAGAATATTTGTGCGATCTGGCGAACTATGCCATGTTTGAATTCATGTATCCACAGCATCCAAAGGGACATTTTCGTGCAACAGACAGCAGGGAAAGTGCAGGGATTGTTGGGCTGAGTGTGAACGAGGCGAAGGGTATTAAGTCATGGTAAATTTCGGAAAAATTACAGCAACTTTTATCGAAAGAAAACCGGTAGCTGCCAGAGCAAAAAGAGAGAAGAAGTGTAACTAAATTCTTACTTTTTTACATCCCAATGACCTGTGTTTTTCTTGGAAAATTACGGTTTTTAGAGTGCCAAAACGGATATTGGCAGTTTGGCATGGGTTTGGCATTTTTTGATAGAGAATATTTCCCGAGAAATCAATGATTTTTGAGGTTTTGACGAAAATCGAAAAATCCACCTAAAGAAAAGGGGGGTAACTGGAGCTAAAAATAGCACTAAATGACCGCAGGAAAACTAACAGAGGAGGACTAAAAGTTATGATGAGCTTTCAGATGTTTTAGAATAAGTGAGAAAGAATATTGAAGAAATAAAGATTACGGGAATGAGGGGATGCAATGAAGGACAGAGATTTAAAGCTTGACGGATATAATATCTCCGGCAACCGCTACAGAGAATTAAAATATTTCTGCCGCCAATACAGAGAAAAGCAATCACTTCTGCGGTCGATTACAGAAGTCGGCTCACCTCCGCTCAGCGGTGGTGGTAGCGGCAAGCTTTCGGATAAAACCGCCAGCACAGCAATCAGAAGGGCAGAGCTGCAGCGGGACTTGGAGATGATTGAGCAGACGGCGATTGAAGCGGATGCGGAGATATATACATACATCATCAGCAATGTAGCGGACGGTGTGCCTTGGGAATATCTGGGTGTGCCATACGGAAGAACAGCGTTCTATGAACGCAGGAAAAAATTTTTCTGGCTTCTGGACAAGAAAAAATAATTGCGGACAAAAGGGACGTACTTTTGTGTTATTATGATAGCATGGAGAAAAGAGAAAAAGACCGCATCAGCGGTCCTTCTCGAAAGAATCCTTTTTCTTTCTCCAGTTGCGGTATTCGCCGGACTTCACACGTTTATCGGCAGGAGGTTCAGCATCGGCAGGGATTGCCCACTGATTCCCGATTTTGATTGCAGGGATGCGACCATCCTTAATCAGCTTGCGGACATTGCCGACATCCTTACCGAATTTCTGGGCGAATTGGGTAACAGAGATATACTCAGCTTCTAACATTGCGCATAACCTCCTTGAATTGCAAAGTAGTTTGCAAAAGCACAAGGACGGAATTTAAAATCACAAGGAGCTTTGCGATAGGTGTCCAGCCTGCGTGTATTGCATAGATAAAGAAAAACAGGAGTGAGAAAACAGAAATTTTATTTTTCATTGTCATTCTCCTTTCGGTTGGTTATAATAAACATGAGACATTGACTTTATCTAAGAAGTAAGGGGAGGTTTACTCCCCGAACTTGCTAAGATTTGATGGCTGTAATCAGAGCGGCTAGGGCAATAACTGCTTGGATTACAAGTTCGACAATTTTTAGCTTAAAGTCTTTGTCTTTTTTCATTTTGCACTACCTCCTTTCTGTTTATATAATAACACGAAAAAGAGTAAATGTCAATAGAAATATCAAAATAAATCAAAAGAAATCCTGATAGCTACAATGCTTATCGGGATTTTTTATTTGCGGAAGGATGATGTGGATGACGGGAGAACAGCTTTTGAAATTACAGGAGAAGATTTCCGCCGACAACGTAGATTCCTTCTATCACTGGAAGGACTGGGAGCAGCTGCGGGCGGAGGTTCTGCGGATGGACAACTACGAATGTCAGATATGCAAGCGGAAGGGCAGGTATCGCAGGGCGGGCATTGTGCATCATGTCAAGCATCTGAAGGACAGACCCGACCTTGCGTTATCTATCTGGGATGGAGAGGAGCGGCAGCTTGTCAGTGTATGCAGGCAGTGCCATGAGGACTTGCATCCGGAACGGACGGTGCGATACCGATACGGAAAGGCTGTGAAGCCAATTACTGAGGAGAGGTGGGATTGATTTGAAAAATATGATACCCCCCCTCGAAAAAAACGGATTTTTGGCGTTTTGGCTCGGTCGGGTTGTACTTGCGACAATTCAGAAAAATTGAAAATACGCGCATGAGGGTGTGGTAGATGGCGAAAAAGAGGTGAAAAAGGATGGCAGGAAAGAAGGATTATAAAAAAACAAAACAATATAAGGCACTGAAAAAAGAGCTTGAGGATGATCTGGAAAGCAGGGGCTTAATTTCGGAGCCATACAGGGATAAAGTGGATGAATATATGCGCCTTTGGTGCTGGTTACAGATGCTGAATGATGATATTTCGGAGCGTGGTGTATTCATTGAATACCAGAACGGCGAGAACCAGAAGGGCACCACGGATAACAAATCTCTGACCATTGCAACGAGAGTTTCCAGTCAGATGCTTTCCATCTGGGCGGCACTCGGATTTAAAGATCAGGCTGTTAAGGCGAAGGCTGCGGCAGGCGGTGAGGATGATGAGCTGTGAGTTAAATCCTCATATTTTGGAATACATTGAGCTTGTCGAAAATGGCATTGCCTGCGAGGAGCAGAAAGCACTTGCCGCCCATGTGCGAAAATGCTTCGAGACAGAGGAAATCTATGTGGACACAGAGCAGCTGGAAAAATATTTGGGTCTGGCGAAGTATTTCAGTTTTGAAAAGCTGTTCCCGTGGGAGGAGTTTTTGATAGCATTATGGGACTGCACCTATTGGAAATCCAACAACCGCCCCAGATGGAAGATTGTGTTTGCCATGGTGGGGCGTGGCGCAGGGAAGGATGGCTTTATTGCCTTTGACGGTGCGTGCAGCATCAGCCCCTACAACCCTGTAAAATATTACGACGTGGATGTCTGTGCCAACAATGAAGACCAGGCGAAGCGACCGCAGTTGGACTTGGTGGATGTTCTGGAGAACCCGAAATGGGAAAAGAAGCTGAGCAGACACTATTACCACACCAAGGAGGTCATTCAGGGGCGGAAAAACAAGGGTGTTATGAAGGGGCATACCAACAACCCTAAAGGGCGAGACGGTTTGCGCAGCGGCAAGGTTATCTTTAACGAGGTGCATCAGTATGAAAACTATGACAACATCAAGGTTTTTACCACAGGGCAGGGCAAGGTGGCGCAGCCAAGGCGTGGCTATTTTACCTCAAACGGCGATATTTCCGACGGTCCTCTGGATGATTATTTAGCGAGAGGACGCAGGATTCTTTTTGAGGGTGAGGAGGACAACGGTTTTCTGCCCTTCATCTGCTGTCTGAATGATAAGGCACAGGTGCATCATCCGGAAAACTGGCAGATGGCAAACCCGTCCCTGCCATATCTTCCGGAGCTCTATGCAGAGGTGGAGGATGAATACAGGGAGTGGCTGGAGCATCCGGAGCAGAACGGGGATTTCATGACAAAGCGAATGGGCATCCGTTCCGGCGCGAAGGAGATTGCAGTTACGGAATATGAAAACGTAGCGGCAACAAATAAGCCTCTGCCTGATATGACAGGGTGGAGCTGTGTTGCAGGCGTGGACTATGCGGAGCTGGATGACTGGGCGGCTGTGGATTTGCATTTCCGCAGAGGTGCGGATAGGTTCGACATCAATCACGCATGGATTTGTGCAAGGTCGAAAACACTGCACCGTGTGAAAGCACCTTGGAAGGAATGGGCGGAGCGCGGAGAGGTTACGGTTGTGGACGATGTCGGGATTCATCCTGATTTATTGGCGAATTACATCTGGGACAGTATGCGGAGGTACAATGTCAAGATGCTTGCGCTCGACCATCACCGCTATGCGCTGGTTGCGGAAAGCCTGCGGAAGATTGGCTTCAGCGATGAGCAGAAAAATATCAAGCTGGTGCGCCCGTCCGACATCATGCAGATTGAGCCTGTGATTCAGGAGTGCTTTAACAGACAATATCTGCATTGGGGCAATGTTCCCCATCTGCGGTGGGGCGTGAACAACACAAAGCGGGTAAAATCCGGCACAAAGATAAAATCGGGCATAGATACGGGCAACTTTATCTATGCGAAAATCGAGGCAAAAAGCCGCAAGAATGATGCCTTCATGGCATTTGTAGCGGCGATGACAATAGAATCCGTTCTTGGCGATGGCGCACCTGTACAAATTCCGACAATGGGTGCTTTTGTATTTTAAAGGGGGGTGAGAAAATGGGAATCAGTATCAAACGATGGATTTTATCTAAACTGGGGCTTGGCGGCACGGCAGAGATTTCCTCTCTGGAATTACAGCAGGCGTTGGAGGAATACCGTATTCGTGAGCTGGCATTTCATACCTGTGTGGCGATGATTGCAAATGCAGTTGGCAAATGCACATTCAAGACCTACAGAAAGCATGAGGAAAACAGGGGCGAGGAGTATTACCTCTGGAATGTGGAGCCGAACCCCAATCAGAACAGCACCGCCTTTTTGCATAAGCTGATTTATCAGCTCTATAAGGAGAATGAAGTGCTGATTATCAGCGGCGGAAAAACGGGCGGACGGGAATATCTGGCGGTGGCGGACAGCTTTACAAGTGCCGCAGAGCATCCATGGAAGGAAAACGAATATCAGGGTGTGGTTGTCGGCGAGGTTAGCTATCAAAAGACATTTCCGGAAAGCGAAGCGCTGCATCTGCGGCTCAACCATAAGGATATTAAGCCTGTTTTGGATGGGCTGTATCAGTCATACATAAGACTGGTGCAGGCGGCAATGAAGAATTACGAATGGGGCAGCGGCAGACACCTGAAGGTACACATCAGCCAGATTGCAAATGCAGGGAATATCGGTGACGGCAAGGACGGCAAGAAGGGGTGGAACGAAGTCTTTGGCGAGATGCTGAGCAATCAGGTAAAGCCGTTTCTGACATTCGAAAACGGGGTTTTGCCGGAATTTGACGGGTACAAATACGAGGATGTCGGCGGAAATCCGGATACACAGCGTTCCACAAGGGATATTCGCGCTTTGGTGGATGATATTTTTGACTTCACGGCAAGAGGATTTCTGATTCCGCCTGTGCTGATTTTCGGCGATGTGGCGGATTCCAAGGATGCTATGACAAGGTGGCTGACCACCTGCATTGACCCTCTTTGCGATCAGCTTTCGGAGGAAATCAACCGAAAACGGTACGGCTTTTCGGAATGGAAGGAAGGCACCTATTTGCAGATTGATACCTCCGCAATTTTGCATTTCGATTTGTTCGGCAATGCGGCAAATATCGAGAAGCTGATAGGTTCTGCGGCGTTCTGTGTGAATGACGTACTGGATGCGGCAGGAATGCCGAAAATCAATGAGCCTTGGGCAAATCAGCATTTTGTTACCAAAAACTTTGAAACTCTGGACGGTGCGATGCACCGCGTTGATGGGAAGGGAGGTGAATAAGCATGAAGGATAGGAAAAACATGTGGGAAATCAAACAGGCGGCACAGCAAAGCGGCGTGTTGGAAATCTATATTTACGGCGATGTGGAAAGCGACGGCTACGATTGGTGGACGGATGAGGTGATTCGCAGTGAAACCAGTGCAAATACCTTCCGCGAGGAGCTGGCGAAATACGCAGATATTGCGGAAATCAAGCTGTATATCAACAGCTACGGCGGCTCTGTATTTGAGGGTACTGCCATCTATAACCAGCTGAAGCGGCACCCTGCGAAGAAAACCGTTTACATTGACGGCTTTGCCTGCTCCATTGCCTCTGTGATTGCCATGGCAGGAGATGAAATCATCATGCCAAGAAATGCACTGATGATGATTCATAACATGTGGATGTTCTCCTATGGCAATGCTGCGGAGCTGCGGAAGGCGGCGGATGATTTGGATATCATCAACAATGCCGGAAAGCAGGCATATTTGCAGAAGGCAGGAGAGAAGGTAGATGAAGTGCTGCTGTCCCGTATGATGGATGATGAAACATGGCTGACCGCAGAGGACTGCATCAGATACGGTCTGGCGGACAGATTTGCAGAGGAGGATGCAGATCCTGCCAAGGTTGCAGGCGTGATGCAGAAGGCAAATCTAAACGTACAGCAGAGGATTGAAATGCAAAAAAGCCTTGTGGCACAGCTGCGTCAGCTGACAGAGCCGTGTATCGGAGAAGGAGAGCGTGATCCGAAAGAAAAACCGGAACAGAAGGAAGAGCCGAACAGTATCATGGCGATGCTGAACGGCTTTTTTGATGCAGAAAAATAAAGGAGTGATAGAAAATGAAACACAATGATGCAAAAACAAGAGAAGAAATCAGACAGGCAATGCAGACAGCGTTGCAGCAGGATGACAAGGAGGGCTTTGCTTCTGCCATGAATGACATGATGGCGTGCATCGGCGAGGACATCAAGCAGGACTATGAGGGCAAAATCGAACAGCTCAGACAGGAGAATGACAGCAGGACGCTGACCTCCCGTGGTGTGCGTCAGCTGACCTCTCAGGAAAAACAGTATTACCAGAAGCTGGGCGAGGCAATGCGTGCCGCAGACCCTAAACAGGCACTGGCAAATCTGGATGTTGTGATGCCGGAAACGGTGATTGATTCCGTATTCGATGACTTGAGGGAGGAGCATCCTCTGCTGTCCCATATCGGATTCCTGTCCACAGGCGGCGCAATCAAGATGCTGATGAACACCAACGGACGGCAGGAGGCGCAGTGGGGCGCACTGACAGATACGATTGTGAAGGAGCTGCTTTCCGGCTTCAAGGAAGTCAATGCAACCCTGCTGAAGCTGTCCGCCTTCCTGCCTGTCTGCAAGGCGATGCTGGACTTGGGTCCCGAATGGCTGGACAATTACGTTAGACAGATTCTGTATGAAGCACTGGCGAATGGTCTGGAGGCAGGTATTGTCAAGGGGGATGGACATGAAAAGCCTATTGGCATGATGCGTCAGGTAGGCGATGGCGTTACCGTCACAGGCGGCGTTTATCCCGCAAAGGAGAAAATCAAGGTAAATGACCTTTCCGTGAAAACGGTCGGCAATCTGATTTCTCTGATTGCGGCAGATCCCAATGGGAAGGCAAGAGCGGTGGAGAATGTCCTTCTGATTGTCAATCCGCAGGATTATTTCCAGAGGGTGATGCCTGCAACGACGGTAATGGCTCCCGATGGCACCTATCGCAATGATGTTGTGCCTTACCCCATGACAATTATCCAGTCTGCGGCACTGAGCCGCGGAGAGGCGGTTCTGGGTCTGGGCAAGAAATACTTTGCGGCGGCAGGCATGAGCAAAGAGGGAAAGATTGATTATTCCGACCAGTATCAGTTCTTGGAGGATAACAGGGTTTATCTGGTGAAGCTGTATGCAAACGGTTTCCCTATGGATAACAACGCCTTCCTGTATCTGGATATTGCAGACCTCAAGCCGCTGACCTATAAGGTGGAGCAGGTAGCTGCTGCGGAGGTCTCCAATGATGCGACGCTGTCTGACTTGAAGATTGGCAGCCTGAGCCTGTCTCCTGCGTTTGCGAAGGAAACCACAACCTATACGGCGGCAACCACAAACGCAACCAACACGATTACGGCAGCACCCTCTGATGCAGGCGCAGAAATCAGCGTGCAGGTAAATGATGCGGAGGCAGACAACGGCTCTGCGGCAACATGGAAGGAAGGCGCAAATACCGTTAAGGTTACCGTAACGGCGGCTGACGGCACAACCACCAAAGCCTATACCGTCACTGTGACAAAATCCTGATGCAGCGGAAGAGTATTCCTGCGGAGCTTCTGGCAGATGTCGAAAACTATCTGAATATTACATGGGACGATGAAACCACGGATAACAAGATTCGTGGCTTTATTGCCGCCGCAATGGCATATCTGAACGAAAAGGGTGGTAGCGTTCTGGATTATGATGCGGACGGACTTCCCCGTACATTGATGATGGAATTTGTACGCTATGCCAGAGATGAGGCACTGGATGTATTTGAAAACAACTACATGGCATTGATTTTGGATATGCAGAACGGAAGAATGGTGAGAGGGTATGTGGAAAGCACCGAACAGACCAAAGCATGAGATTACACAGGCGTTCAATGATGGGATTGTGACAATCTGCGCTGTCTGCGATGCGGCAAAGGCGGGCTATGCGCCGCAGGAAAGGCTTACAGAAAAGATAAAGCTGCGCTTTGCGGAACAAAGACTTGGTATTAACCGCATTTATCAGAGCAAGCAGGCGCAGGTGGAAATTGTGCGCGTGATTCGGGTACCCGTTGCGGGGGCGGTTTCTCCGCAGGATGTAGCCCTTCTGGAAGGAAAGCAATACCGCATTGATACGGTGCAGAAGGTCATGGAGATTTATCCGCCCTGCGTAGATCTGGCACTTGCGAAAATCGAACAGGAATTTGAGGTGATGGCATGAGCTGGCAGGAACACATCATAGCGGCACACCTTGCTGTGACGGATGCGGTGCGGCACGGAAGAACCATGAAGTCCGACCGATATTTTGTTTGGCAGGAGGACGGTACGAATGACTTGACTGCGGACGATACCCATGCAGAGAAAGCCGTTACAGGCACAACAGACCTTTTTACAAAGCAGGAGTTTGACCCATGGAAAGAGGAGTTGGAGGCGGCTTTTGACGCATCCCCATATATTGCATGGGAATTAAACAGCGTGCAGTATGAGGAGAAAACAGGCTTTACGCATTACGAATGGGTCTGGGAGGTGTTCTGATGGCAAAGCTTACTTTCACAGGCTTGGATGGCTACATAGCACAGTTGGAAAAGCTACGGCAAAGCGCGGGGGGCATTACGAAAAAGGCGCTTTATGAGGGCGCGGGCGTGACCGCAGACGAAATCCGCTCCGCTGTGGAGGCATTGCCAACCGACAATGACCGCAGTGCAGGGCATTATCTCAAGGGAATCACGGACGAACAGAAGGCGGCACTTGCAAAGGGACTGGGCATTGCGCCCTTTCAATCGGAGGGGGACAGGATGGATACGCTTGTCGGCTTTACAGGCTACAGCGACCTGATAACCCCGAAACACCCGAAGGGGATGCCCCTTGCGCTGATTGCCAGAATTGCGGAAAGCGGCACAAGCTTTTCTCGAAAAACGCCGTTTGTACGAAAGGCGTTGAAAACGGCGAAGCCAAAGGCGGAGGCGGAAATCAAAAAAGTATTTGAAACGGAAATCAAAAGAACGATGAAAGGATGAGGGAAATATGGCAAAGATTGGCTTGAGCAAACCTTATTGTGCAAAATACAGCAACACAGGCGAAACAGTAACCTACAGCGGCGGCGCGCTGATGGGCAAGGCGGTAGAGCTTTCCATTGAATTGGAGGGCGCGGATGATAATATCCTTTATGCAGACAATGGTCCTGCGGAGAGCGCGAATACCTTTGCAGGCGGTACATGGACGCTGACAACGGATGATTTGCTGCCCGATGTTATGCTGCAGGTATTGGGTATTATCGAGCAGGCAATGACGGGATCGGATGTCAGCACCAAGGATGCAAAATGGTACATCTGGAATGATGAGCAGGAAACGCCCTACCTTGGCTTTGGCGCAGTTGTGAAAATCCAGAAAAACGGTGCAACCAAGTGGCAGGCGGTTGTATTGCCGAAGATTCAGCCGACCAACCCTAACGACACCTTTACCACACAGGGCGAAAAGGTCGAATGGGGGACACCTGAAATCAGCGGTAGTATTCTGCGCAGCGATGCCGCAGGACACCCTTGGAAGATGATTTCCTCCCCTATGGACAGCGAGGCGGACGCAGAGGCGGCAATTAAGAAATTCCTCGGCATTACGGGGGAGCAATGAATGCCGTCATGACAGCCGAGCATGACGGGGGAGAAGAAACGGTAAATCTGACGGAGGAAACGGAGGAAGAAACGTATGAGAACAGGAAAAATTGAAATCGACGGGAAGGAATATTTGCTTTGTTTTTCTACAAGGGTCATTCGCGCCTGCTCTGAGCGTTATGGAAAAATAGAGAATGTCAATGAGGCATTATCCAGCGGCACCGAGGTGAAAATGATGGATGAAAGCTTCTGGCTTCTGGCTACGATGATGGATGCCGGAGCAAGATATGCAAAGCTGAATGATATTGAAACGCCGGCACCGCTGAGTGCAGATGATCTGTATGACTTGTGCGGCATGGATGACCTTCTGAGAATGAAAGCGAAGATTTTTGAAACAGTCGAAAATGGGAATGAAAGAAAGATTGAAACGGAAATGGAAGAAGAAAAAAACGCGGAGACCACTCAGCGGAATTCCAAGTTGAGTGGTACGTCTGGTATGGCTTAAGGATAGGACTTTCTTATCATCTGATTTATGATTTGCCGTTTGGCGAGCTATGCGACCTGATTGCCGTGGAGCGAATCAAGACAGAGGGCGCAAAGGCAAAGAAGAGTAAAACACAGGAGGAAGCTGAATTCTGGAGGCTAATGGCATTTCAATAGCGATTACGGCACTCGAAAACGGGTGTATTTTTATGCGAAAAAGGAGGTGACGAGATGGGAACGGATATTGGTGCAAAGATTGGCATTGACGGTGAGGCGGCGTTTCGGTCGAGCCTTTCTGCAATCAATTCTCAATTAAAAGCCTTGGGCGGAGAAATGAAAACCGTAATTTCTGCGTTTTCGGGCATGGAGAACAGCGAGGAGGCAACGGCGGCAAAAAGCGATGTGCTGCAAAGGTCCATTGCGGCATCTGTACAAAAAATCGAAACGCTGAAAGCGCAGAGTGATAGGGCAAAGGAGAAGCTGTCCGCCTTGGCAGATGAACTGGAAAATGCCAAAAGAGAATTTGGCGAAAACAGTGAGCAGGCATTGCGTGCCCAGAACGCATATAATCGACAGGTTGTTGCGGTAAACAATTTGGAAAGTCAGATTAACCGTGCAACTACGGAAATGAACCGATTTGGAGATGAAATGCGAGATTTGGGAAATGAAACAGGCAATCTGGAGGAGGATTTTCAGAATGCCGGCAATGGTGCATTAACCTTTGGGGATGTACTGAAAGCAAATGTCCTGAGTCAGGCAATTATCAGCGGCGTAAAGGCGGTTGCATCAGCCGTTAAGGATATGGCAGGAGATTTTATCGAATCCTCAGCGGCAGTGAAGGCGGAAAGCAGTATGTTTGAGCAGACCTTTGGGAGCATGCAGAAGGAAGCGTCGGAAGCTATCGGCAATGTTGCGGAAAACAGCGGTATTCTGGAAACAAGGCTGAATACCCTCGGTGCACAGATTTTCGCCTTTGCGCGTTCCTCTGGCGGCAATGCAACAGAAAGCATGGATTTAATGGAAAAGTCCTTGCAGGCAACAGCAGATGCGGCTGCATATTATGACCGCAGTCTGGAGGATACCGCAGAGAGCATGCAAAGCTTTCTGAAGGGGAATTTTGCAAATGATGCCGCATTAGGGGTTTCCTGTACGGAAACAACGAGAAATGCGCAGGCAATGGAGCTGTTCGGAAAGAAATATAATGACCTGTCGGAAATTCAGAAGCAGGAAACGCTTTTGCAGATGGTACTGGATGCACAGAAACTATCGGGTGCAATGGGACAGGCTGCAAGGGAAGCAGACGGCTGGGAAAATGTGCAGGGCAATCTGAATGAGGCGTGGAGACAATTTCAGGCGAATGTCGGGGCACCGTTTCTGGAAGCGATGATCCCTGTTATACAGACTATTACCGAAAAATTGACGGAAATGACGGCAGGGGTAGATTGGACTGCTTTTTCCGAATCTATCTCCGGCTTCGTTTCTGCGATTGTGGACAATGGGAGCACGATTATATCTCTGATTGCAGGCATTGCAAGCGGATTTCTGGCATGGAATGTTGCCGGCATGATTAGCGGTGTGGTTACAGCGGTAAAAGCGTTTCAAGCAGCAAATGAAGGCGCATCGGTTGCGCAAGCGATTTTGAATGGTGTTATGAAAGCGAATCCCATTATGCTTGTTGCTACCCTTGTGATAGGGCTTGTCACAGCATTGGTAACCTTCATTGCGACTAATGAGGAGGCAAGGGCAAAGCTGATTGCCGTGTGGAACGCCATCAAGAGCGGTGTAGGCGGTGCAATCGAAAGAATCAAGGCACTTGCCGGGGAACTGAAAGCAAAATTTCAGGAAGTTCTGGAATGGTTCAAAGGAATTCCTGCTAGAATGAAAGCAATCGGCTCTAATCTGCTGATAGGCTTATGGAGTGGCATCAGTGACAAGGTCGCATGGCTGAAAGGAAAGGTCAGCGGTGTAGTTGATAAAATTAAAAGCTGGTTCACTGGTAAAGCTGGTTTTGATACACATTCCCCTTCTAAGTGGACGGAGAAAATCGGCGGATGGGTGATGGATGGTCTGGGAAACGGATTTGAGAACAACAGCACAGCCATTCGGGCAGCGCGAAAGGCGGCGAACAGCATCAAGGATGCCATTACCGATGAGATAAGCAAGGTTAATGCGGAGATTTCTTCGATACAGAAAGAATCCGAAGAAAGGCAAGCCAAGGAGGAGCTGGAACAGTACAAGGAAAACCTTGCAAAGAAGCAGGCAGAATTGAAAAAAGCAGAGCCGAAAAACAGAAAATCTATTCTGGACGAAATTGCCAAAATCGAAAAGGACTGGAACAAAAAGCAGCTGGAAGCGGCAAAGCAGGCGGAGCAGGAGAAGCTACAGGAGCGTTTGACCGCCTTGCAGGAATTCAAGCAGAAATATGAATCGGAGCTTTCTGCTATCGAATCCAAGCAGGCAAGCCTGAGCGATAAGCTGTCCGATTATGGTGAACTGTTTACCAGAACAAAGGATGAAGAAACGGGCAAAGAGATCTTCAAACTGACGAATCTGGACGAGAGCATCAGGAAAATTCAGAAATACAACGAGCAGATAGAAAAGCTGAAGGGGCTTGGAAACGGTATTTCCGATGGGCTGCTTTTCGAAGTCGCAGAAATGAATATTGATGATGCGTTAGATTTTGCAGAAGAGCTGAATAAATTGGCACCGGAAAAATTTGACGAATATGTGCAGCAATACGAAGAGAAACAGAAGGTTGCGAATGAAGTGGCGAGACAATTTTATTCCGGGCAGATAGAAGAGCTTGCATTGAGTGCCGTGGAACAGGCGGAAAGCTATTCTGATTCTTTTGTTGCAGTTGGAAAAGCATTGACAGACGGTGTTGCGGATGGCGTTGAAAATGGTGAAAGCGGTTTAATCAATAGCATCAGAAAAACACTACAGGCTGCGGTGCGGGCGGCAAAAGAGGAAATGGATATTCATAGCCCTTCCGGCGTGTTTAAGGAAGTCGGCGGATATATGGCGGCAGGGCTTGATGTTGGCTGGCAAAGTGGCATGAGAAATGTTACAAGAACGATTCAGAATAGCCTTTCCTCTGTTACAGCTACTTCTACAGCATTGGCAACGGGCGGCATCAGTAAATCTCAGACCTACACCTACGGGGACATTAACGTGCATATCGACAGTGTGAAAAGCGAAAGAGAAGCAAGAGTTGTCGCAGAGCAGATCGAGTTTCTCCGCAGACAGCAAAGCGCAGGGAGAGGTGGTAACAAATGATACATGAGGCATGGTTTACATTCAACGGCGTTGACAGCCGAGAGATGGGGGTCATTGTGACCGCTATGCCGGAAACGGTGCGTGCGGAGCGGCGGATAGAAAGTATTACCGTGGCAGGGCGGAACGGTTCTCTGCATACAGATGAAGGCGTTTATGAAAGCTATGACAGAACGATGGAGTGTGCATTGATAAAGCGTGCAAGACTGGACGAAATCACAGCATGGCTTGTCGGCAGCGGAGAAATGACATTTTCAACAGAACCGGATAAGGTTTACCGCGTAACGATTGCAAACAAAATCAGCATCGCCCAAATGATGCGTGTGTTCCAGAAATTTCAGGTTGTGATGGATACGCAGCCATTCAAATACAGTGTCAATGCCGCAGGGGATGCCTTGGAGCTGACTGCCCCGACCACCATCCGCAACAGTGGCACAGTATACAGTGAGCCACTCATTACGGTTTATGGCAGTGGGGATATTACGCTGAACATCAACGGCAATCCCTACCCACTGCGGAACGTGCAGGAAAGCATTACCATTGACAGCGAAATGATGGAGGTATTTAAGGGCAACGCCAACCAAAACGGCAAATACGGTGGTGTGGAGTTTCCGAGATTTGAGGTCGGGAAGAATGAAATCAGCTGGACGGGGAATGTCAGCAAAATAAAAATACAGCCCCGTTGGAGATGGCTGTAGTTGTCGAAAAATGAAATTTGTGGTATGCTGTAAGCGAGGATTATCGCTTGGCGGTTCAGTCACTCTCTGAAAAGGGGGTGATGCTATGAATTGTGTTACATATTCTGATTTGTTTCAGTTTGGAATACTTATCGTAGCTATTATCGCCCTGTGTAAAAACAGGGGATAAATAAAAAATGACCGCCTAACAGAAGTTAGACGGTTACCCATAATTTTTGGACTGACCGCCCTTCCAAAAGCGGTAATCCTTTTCTTATATTTATGATAACAAAAGAAAGATATTCTGTCAAGAAAGGCACATCTGAAAATAAAACGGATGTGCTTTTTTGATGCGAAAAACAGAAAGGAGTGGGAAAATGGCAAAAACGTATAATCGGTTGGAAATTGATGTGAACAAAAAGCCGACTGATATTATCACAGCGGTGCAGGCGGACAGCAACAGCCGTTATCTTGACGTTTCGTTATTCAATAATGGCGTGCCATTGGATTTGACGGGACATGAAGTGAAAATTTTTATGGCAAAGCCCGAAGAAAGCGGAGAGATTTGGAACGATGGCGTGATTACAAATGCCAAAGAGGGCAGATGCGAGTTTCTGATGACAACAGAGGCGTTGGCAAGGATGGGGCATTTGCAGGCACAGATTTCCATCTGGAAGGACAACACAGAGATTTTGTCTACGCAGGTGTTTGAAATCAACGTGACAAAAACACTGTTAGGAAACAGCTCTGTGGAATCCTCGAATGAATACGGCACACTGGTGCTGCTGTTCCAAAATTTGTATGAAGCATACGCCTTAATGACAGATATGGTTTCCTCTTTTGGCAAGAAAGGAGCAGTTGCGGATGCAAGGAACATTGCTACCTTCTGGCAGGGCGTGGAGTATCTGGCAAAATATATGGATACTGATTTGAAAGGGTTGCTTGAAAAAGCTATTGCTAATTCTTCTATGCAGGGCGTGCTTGATTTGATTGGGGCATCTGAAGATACAGGGAATAGTACGGTAATGGGCAAGGAAAATCAGATTATAAATGGTATGAAAAATGTAATGCCGCTATATAGACATGATGATTATTTGACACATCAATTACAAAATACATTTGTTATATTAAACAATCAAGAAAAAAGCACCATTTATGATGCACCCATTAAGATTGGGACAATCACAATCCCTGCGAATTGCTATAAGATTGTTGTTAAAGGAAATTTTAAAGGTGATTCGGTACAAATAAATTTTGTTGACTCTAGTAATAACGACACATATTCATCTAATTATATTGACGGAGCATCTAACGTTCAATATAATCGCCTAAAGGCTACGATGCAAGGTGATAAGATGTTTCCACAAGGACAATATGACGTGTATTTCTATAAAGGTAGTCGTGGAACAGCATATTGCAACAATCTTCAAATTGAAGTATATACATTAGAACGAGTGATAACAGAAGCATTATACACCGCTAATACTATCAAAAGTTATGGAGGTGGCGCGCAATATTTTGCGCAATGTCCAAGATTAGACAGAGTAATAATTACTCCATATTCTAGCGGTTACTCAGGTGTTGGCATTACAGTTTTATGTGATGACATTCCTTATATATACAAACCTTTTAGTTATTATACATATAGGATTTTATACTGATGGTTGGGGGTGTATATTATGTATGCGATATTGAACAATGATAATGTATGTGTAATGATGTCTGTTACAAAAGACGGGTATGGCAATTATGTTGAAACCAATGTAGATAGACTTGGAAAGAAATATGAAAATGGGAAATGGATAGAAGTCCCCATCCCCGAACCACAACTGACAGAAACCGAACAGGCAATTTTAGACACAGCAATCAATGTAGACTATTTGGTTTGCATGAAGGAATTAGAGATTTGAAGGGAGTAGATTTTTATGACATACGCAAGACTGAAAAAGCTGATTACAAAGGGTGCATACGAAAAAGAGGACATGCTGAACAAATTAGATGTATTCTTGATGGCGAACCGCATTACAGAGGAACAGTATCAGGAACTTGTAGGTATGATGGAGTGATGTTATGATTACCATTCACGAAAAAACGGCAAAGACATTTGACACATTCGGGCTGGGGGCGTTGGTTCCCAGCCATTGTGTTGTGGAGGAAGAATTGAACGGGGCGTATGAGTTGGAGATGAAGCACCCCTATGACGATGGCGGCAAATGGAAACGCATTGAACGAGGGCGAATTCTCTACGCATCCACGCCCAAAGGGATGCAGCCGTTCCGCATTTATTACGTCAAACCAACCATGAAGGAAATTACGGTCAACGCAAGGCATATTTTTTATGATTTACTGGACAACCAGTGCGAACCAATCAGCCACAGCGGCACGGCAGGAGCGGCACTGACGGCATTACAGGCGGCGTTTGCCTATCCCATGCCCTTTTCCTTTGATACGGATATTTCGCTGGCAGGGACGCTCACAACAGGGCGTATGAATCCCGTGCAGGCGTTGTTGTCGGACGATGACGAAGCAACCTCGTTTGTCAAGGGCTACGGCGGCGAGCTGCTGCGTGATGGCTTTCGGGTATCCGTCAAGGCGGCATTGGGGCAGGACAGGGGCGTTTCCATCCGCTACGGCAAAAACCTTGTCGGGCTTGAGGTCACGGAGGATGAATCGGAGGTCAAGACACGCATTGTCTGCTACGGCAAGAACGGCAGTGTAACGCTTGACAGTCCCCATATTAACGATTATATCTACCCGAAAATCCGCACGCTGACAGAGGAAAACAAGAGCGTTTCCGAGGTGCAGGCAGAGGCGCAAAAGCTGTTGGACGAAGGCTGCGATATTCCAAGCATCAACATCAAGGTGGACTTTGTGGCACTGGAAAAGACGGTGGAATATCGGGAGTATGCCGTTTTGGAAGAAGTCTTTTTGGGGGATATGGTAACGGTTATCAATACCAAAATGGGATTTCGGAAGCAAGCGAAGGTTATATCGTATGAATGGGATTGCCTTCTGGAGCAGTACAACGATGTGGAGCTGGGGGATTTCATTCCCACGCTTGCGGCATCCGTTACCAGTGGCGTGAAAAGCGGTTCGCTTGCGTCCTCTGCGTACATCAATGCGGCATCGGTTATGACACTGCTCCAACAGCATTTGAATGATTTTAACAATCCGCACCATGTCACAGCGGCACAGGTGCAGAGTTAAGGGGAGGGATGGTTTATGGAAAACATTGAAAAAATGGTGCAGGAGGCACTGGATAGTACCAAGTCCGCACACAAGCGCATTGACCGCATGGAGAAGCGGCAGGACAATTTGGAAGAACTGACAAATGCGTTTTCGGTTCTGCAAAACGAGCAGGAGCATATCAAAACGGATGTCGGAGAAATCAAGGACGATGTGAAGCAGCTGGTCTCTAAGCCGGCAAAGCGTTGGGATGGGCTGATTGATAAGGCTATCGCTGTGGTTGTCGGTGCGGTGATTGGGTTTCTGCTGAATGGTGGCGGTTTTTAATGAAAAAACGCAGACGAATTCGTTTTCCACCAAAGATAAATGATGATACCATGTCCAGCATTGTGATTTATTCGTTGGTATTCTGCGCAGGAATCACGATTGCAGGCATGGTATTAGGTGCATTTGGCCATGATGTGAGTGCTGTGGTTGACAGTACGCATCGTGTATTTGGGACAGAATTAGGCATCTGTGGTCTGATGAAGCTGTACGATAAAGGCGTGGAGCAGGCAGAACGGAGAGCAGAGGAACGTAGGAAAAGAAGAATGAGCGTAAAGCAAGCGGAATGGGAGTGCAAGGAGGAATTGAGAGAAAATGAATGAAGCGGCAAAAATCACAGTTCAGAATCTGCTGACAGTGAAATCCATCGTAACGATTATGCTTACGGTGGTTTTTTCTTATCTGGCAGTGGTGGGGCGTATCAGCGGAGAGCAGTTTTTGACGATTTTCTCCGTTGTGGTGGCGTTCTACTTTGGGACACAGTACCAGAAGGGGAAGGAAGGTGCAGAGGATGACGAATAAAGAATTTATTGAAACCATCGGCAGAGCGGCTGTGGCGGAATATGAGAGGTTTAAAATCCTGCCCTCTCTGACAATCGCACAGGCTATTTTGGAAAGCAACTGGGGGAAATCCCTGCTTTCCCAGAAGGCGTTTAACTTCTTTGGCATGAAAGCCGGCAGCGGCTGGAAGGGTGCTACATATAATTCCAAAACGCAGGAGCAGACGAAGGCAGGACAAGCCTTTATCGTCAATGCTGCATTTCGTGCATATCCGAATGTGCAGGCAGGCATCAGAGGATACTATGTGTTTTTGCAATATCCCAGATATGCCAATCTGAAAGGCGTGACGGACTACAAGGAAGCCTGTAGGCTGATTAAGACGGATGGATGGGCTACGGATGTGAGGTATACGGAGAAGCTGATCAGCTTGATTGAGAAATACGGGTTAAATAAATACGATGAGGAGGTTTTGGAAGTGGTAGAGAAATGTAAGATTATTATTAACGGTAAGGAACATACGGTTGAACGGATTTTGAAGGATGGGACAAACTATATCAAAATTCGTGATGTGGCAGAGGCTATCGGGTATGATGTGACCAGTAAGGGAAATGTTGCTGTGCTGACGAAGAAATAAGCTTTTTCGTGAGGTCGCGAAAATGATAGGGGGCGGTTATCCGTCCCCTTAGTTTTTTTGTGTGAAAAATTGAGACTTTAAGAGACTTTCTTTGTGGGATGATGAACAGAGAAAGGAGCGATCAATATGAATAGTTTTGTTTCTTGGGTAGGTGGGAAAAAACTGCTTAGAAAGGAAATTATCAAGAAATTTCCGAAAGAAGAAATAGAAAAATATGTTGAGCCGTTTGGCGGTGCAGCATGGGTGTTATTCGGGAAAACACCTCATTCTAAAGAGGTATACAATGATATCAATGGAGAATTGGTGAATCTTTTTCGGATGGTAAAATATCATCCAGAGGCGTTGCAAGCTGAGCTCAGTTTTATGCTAAACAGCAGAGAAGAATTTTTCCGACAACGGGGAATGCAACCGGAAACAATGACAGAACTGCAGAGAGCAGCACGAATGTTTTATTTGATTAAAGCATCTTATGGATCTAAGGTGTCTACATTTGGAGTTGGATTTAAGGATGTATCTGCAATAAAAAATTTGCAGGCGGTGCATGAACGATTAAGCAAGGTACTGATTGAGAATAAATCTTTTGATGAAATTCTACAGATTCATGATTCCGAAAGGACGTTGTTTTTTATAGATCCACCTTATCATGGAACGGAAAAGTTCTATCAGATGAAGGATGATTTTGGAGAAACTGAACATCGAAAATTGGCAGAAATGTTATATAATCTGAAAGGAAAGTGGATTCTTACATATAATGATGATGCGTTTGTGCGGAATCTGTATGAGGGATTTCACATTGAAGAGGTTGAGCGGGTTAATAATCTTGGAGTAGCTATTGGTGGTGAAGGTTTTTAAGGAGTTGATAATTAGAAATTATTGAGTAGGGTAAAGAATTTAAGTGCATAAACTCGAGAAAACGATTTTTATAAAAAGGCTGAAAAGCATAGATATTTTTTTGATTTTTGGTATACTATATTTAATCAATTGTAGAGTTATATTTGAAAATGGGGAATATCAATGGATCTAATTAAGTTTTTAGAAGGTATACCATATAACAAAAAAATAATGGAGTCTTTTGTGATTACATATGATAAAATGGTGAAATATGAGAATATTATGTGCTCGGTTAGCGGTGGAAGTGACAGTGATATTGTAATAGATTTATGCTCAAAGTTAGACGAAGATAAAAAAATTACTTATGTGTTTTTCGATACAGGATTAGAATATGAAGCAACAAAAGAACATCTAAAATATATAGAGGAAACATATCAAATTCAGATTCACAGAATAAAAGGAAAGAAGACGGTTCCCTTGTGTTGTAAAACATATGGGCAGCCATTTCTTTCAAAACAGGTAAGTGAATGGATTGAGAGACTACAACGTCATAATTTTCAATGGGAGAATGAGCCTCTGGAAATATTGCTTAATAGGTATCCTGGATGCAGAGCTGCTTTAAGATGGTGGTGTAATGATTTTGCTAATAGAGAGGATGGAAGAATAAGTAGCTATAATATTGGATACAACAAATATTTAAAAGAATTTATGGTACAACATCCTCCTGAATTTAGAATATCAAACAAATGTTGCCATTTTGCCAAAAAAAATGTTGCTTTGAGGTTTAAAAAAGAAGGAAAGTTTGATTTAAGCATTGTTGGAGTGAGAAAAGCGGAAGGTGGTGCTAGAAGCACTGCCTATACAAGTTGTTTTTCTGCTGGAGAAATATGTGATGAGTACAGACCTATTTTTTGGTATTTGAAGGCAACAAAGAAGGAATATGAGGAATATTTTAGAATTAAAAATAGTAGGTGTTATGATGAATATGGCTTAAAAAGGACCGGGTGCGTGGGTT
>OOBP01000577.1_pt1 | contig 25733 bp, 32 predicted proteins | sample 1671681 | NCBI WGS metagenome assembly OOBP01 (sample SAMN06348181, study PRJEB24527) | human gut metagenome
CCGGACGAAGTCCGGTGCTTTTTTCTTATTCTTTTGGCTCGGCCATGGGACCGGTCTTGCCCAGATACTGGGCGGTATCCTGAGGCAGGCCACGCCGCTTCAGACCGTAGCGCACCAGGCGGCTGATAGCGCTGTAGATCATGGCAAACACAGGGACGCCCAGCACCATGCCCGCAAAGCCGAACAGCCCGCCGAAGAGCAAGATGGAAAACAGCACCCAGAAGGAATCCAGGCCGGTGGAGTCGCCCAAAATCTTGGGGCCCAGGATGTTTCCATCAAACTGCTGCAACACCAGGATAAAAATACAGAAGTACAGGCATTGCAGCGGGCTGACCAGCAAAATCAGCAGCGCACAGGGAATGGCGCCGATGAAGGGGCCAAAGAAGGGAATGATGTTGGTCACGCCGATGATGACGGCCAGCAGCATGGGGTACGGGAACTTCAGCAGGTTGCAGCACACCAGGGCGATGATGCCGATGATGAGGGAGTCCAGCAGCTTGCCGTTGATGAATCCGCTGAGGATGCGGTAGGCGCTGCGGGCCTCCTCCACCAGGAAATCGGCTACCCGGGTGGAGAACAGGCTGTAGGTGATTTTCTTGGACTGGGCGGCAAATTTATCCTTGCGCACCAGCACATAGACCGACACGATCACCGCGATGAGCAGGTCCTTCAGCAGCATCACCATGGCCCAAAGACCGGCGTACACGCCGCTGAACACTCCGGACAGCCGGGGCATCAGCTCCTTCTGTACCCACTCGATGGCGGCGTCGGCAGACTGGAGGTTACCCAGCACACTGCTTTCTGTAAACCAGGCCTCCAGCCCCTTGGACATCTGCTCGTAGTAGGGCAGCACCGCCTCCTGAATGTCGGGGTGGCGCTGGAAGAAGTCGGTGAGCCACTCCTGCACGCTGCGCAGGTAGCCGGGGAAGGCGTTGACCAGACCCACGATGCTGGACAGCACCTGGGGGATCACCATGGCCAGCAGGATGTACACCACCAGAACGGCAAACAGCAGGCTGAGCACGATGGAGATAAAGCCCAAGATGCTCTCCCGGCGGTTGGCCATCCATTTCCACTCCGGGAACAGCGCCAGCAGGAACTGGTAGATGTACCGGTGGATGGGCAGCAGCAGGAAGGCCAGGACCAGGCCGTAAAAAATGGGGCGCAGGATCAAAGCCAGGGTGGACAGCAGAAGCCGCACCGTGGAAAAGTGGTAGATCAGAAAAAAGAGCAGGATGGCCGCCGCGATCACCGAGAATGCAGTCACTCCGGCGGCCAGATATGGGGCAAATTTTCCTTTCTTCACCTCACATCACCACGCTTTCCCATCAAACCTTCAATTCCGTCTCCTTGCTGCTGAGCGCCGCGGCATACTTCTCCAGCACGGGAGCCACACAGGTATCCAGGAATTCATCCACCTGCTGGGGGCAGCAGCCGATGTAGGCGCTGGGCTCCATGTGGGCGGACAGTTCCTCCCGGGTCATACCAAAGGCGGGGTCGTCGGCGATGAGGTCGATGAGGTTGTTGGACAGGCCCAGATCCTTCACGTTGCGGCCCGCCTCCTGGGACAGCACGCGGATGCGCTCGTGGAGCTCCTGGCGGTTGCCGCCCCGCTTCACGGCGTCCATCATGATGTTCTCGCTGGCCATGAAGGGCAGCTCCTCCATCACGTGCTTCTCAATGACCTTGGGATGGACCACCAGACCGGAGGCCACATTCTCCATGATGTTCAGGATGGCGTCCACGGCCAGGAAGGCCTCGGGCACGCTGAGGCGCTTGTTGGCGGAGTCGTCCAGGGTGCGCTCGAACCACTGGGTGGCGGTGGTGACGGCGGGGTTGCCCACGTCCACGATGACATACCGGGCCAGAGAGCAGATGCGCTCGCAGCGCATGGGGTTGCGCTTGTAGGGCATGGCGGAGGAACCGATCTGGTTCTTCTCGAAGGGCTCCTCAACCTCCTTCAGGTGGCACAGCAGACGCATGTCGGTGGCGAACTTGCTGGCGCTCTGGGCGATGCCGGCCAGGGTGGACACCACGTTGTAGTCCATTTTCCGGGAGTAGGTCTGGCCGCTGACGGGAACCACAGCGTCAAAGCCCATCTCCTTGGCGATCTTCTCCTCCAGGGCCTTCACCTTCTGGTGGTCGCCCTCGAAGAGCTCCAGGAAGGAGGCCTGGGTGCCGGTGGTGCCCTTGGAGCCCAGCAGCTTCAGGCTGGCGATGCGGTGCTCCACCTCTTCCAGGTCCATGAGCAGCTCGTTCATCCACAGGGTGGCACGCTTGCCCACGGTGACCAGCTGGGCAGCCTGGAAGTGGGTAAAGCCCAGAGTGGGCAGAGCCTTGTACTCCCGGGCGAAGGCGGCCAGCTTGGCCAGCACCCGAACCAGCTTATCCCGAACCAGCTCCAGACCCTCCCGCATGAGGATCACGTCGGTGTTGTCACCCACGTAGCAGCTGGTGGCGCCCAGGTGAATGATGGGCATGGCCTTGGGGCACAGCTCGCCGTAAGTATGGACATGGGCCATGACATCGTGGCGCAGCTTCTTCTCCCACTGGGCAGCCTTCTCATAGTCGATGTCGGTGAGGTGGGCTTCCAGCTCATCCACCTGCTCCTGGGTCACAGGCAGGCCCAGCTCCATCTCGGCACGGGCCAGGGCAACCCACAGCCGCCGCCAGGTGGAGAACTTCTTGTCCGCGGAGAAAATGTACAGCATCTCCTCACTGGCATATCGGGAGGACAGGGGGCTTTCATAGGTATTGGTAGGCATCTTTGCATCGTCCTTTTCTGTTTGTATTCAAGGGAGGGGGCGCGCCCCCTCCCCTGCCGGACACGGCAGCGTTTCAATTTATTATATCCTATCTGCGCCGCCTTTGCCACCGTTTCCAAAAACTTTCTCAAAAATTTAATGTCTCCCGCCGTCCTTGGCCTGCTCTTCTCCGCTCTTTTTCTCCCGGATCATCCCGTGTAGGCACTCCAGGGCGGAGGACAGCCCGCCGATCTCGTCGATGAGCCCCAGCTCCACCGCCTCCTCGCCGTAAATCACGCTGCCCACGTCGGCGGCCAGCTCTCCCGTTTGCAGCATCAACTTTGTAAAGGTATCCCGCTTCACATTACTGTTGGCCGTAACGAACTGGATGATCCGCTCCTGCACCCGCTCAAAGTAGTAAAAGGTCTGGGGCACGCCGATCACTAAGCCGTTGAGCCGCACGGGATGGATGGTCATGGCGGCGGAGGGGGCGATGAAGGAGCGCTTGGCTGACACCGCCAGGGGCACGCCGATGGAGTGCCCGCCCCCCAGCACCAGAGAGACGGTGGGTTTGGACATGCCCGCAATGAGCTCGGCAATGCCCAGACCCGCCTCCACGTCTCCCCCCACGGTGTTGAGGAGGATGAGCAGCCCGTCGATGGCCTCGCTCTCCTCCACCATGGCCAGCAGGGGCATGACGTGTTCGTATTTGGTGCTCTTGCTGGAGGGGGGCAGCACCTGGTGCCCCTCCACCTGGCCCACAATGGTAAGCACGTGGATGGTGCCCCGGCTGGTTTGGATGATGGAGGAGCCGTAGGCCACGATGGGGTTTTCCTCTCCCCCCTGCTGAACGATCTGTTCCTGTTCTTCCATAACAAAACCTCCTGTCTCACAGCCATTAGGATGGCCGGAAACAGGAGGTTTTACCCCAAAGAAGGGATTTCTTTATTTCGCCTGGAACACTGCCCGCATGCCCTTGAAGGTCATGTAGCAGTCCAGCTTGCCCACCGTCTCAAAGGGAGCGTGCATGGACAGCACGGGTACGCCGGCGTCCAGAGTGTCGATGTTGCGCTCGGCCATGAACATGGCCACGGTGCCGCCGCCGCCGGCGTCCACCTTGCCCAGCTCGGCCATCTGCCACACCACGTCGGCCTCATCCAGCACCCGGCGCACATAGGCCACCAGCTCGGCGGAGGCGTCGGAGGCCCCGGACTTACCCCGGGCTCCGGTGTACTTGCACAGGCCCATGCCGTAGTTCACCAGGGCGCTGTTGCGCTTCTCGTAGACCTCGGCAAAGTTGGGGTCATAGGCCGCGGTAACGTCGGCGGACAGGCAGAAGGAGTTCTCGTAGCACACCCGCAGGGGCACCTTCTGGCTCTCGCACAGGTCCTCCATAAAGGTGTCGAAGGCGGCGGACTTCATGCCGGTCACGCCCTCGGAGCCGATCTCCTCCTTGTCGGCCAGCATGCACACGGCGGTGCGCTCCGGGTTTTCCAGCTGCAGAATGGCGGCCAGAGAGGCGTAGGCGCACACCCGGTCGTCGTGGCCGTAGGCTCCGATGAGGGAGCGGTCAAAGCCGATGTCCCGGGCGTTGAAGGCGGGCACCGCAGACAGCTCTGCGGAAATGAAGTCCTCCTCCACAATGCCGTACTTGCGGTACAGCAGCTCCAGAGCGGCCAGCTTCACCCGGTCGCTGCCCTCGTCATCGGCCAGGGGACGGCTGCCCACCAGGATGTTCAAGCTCTCGGCAGGGATGGCCTCGCTGAGGGGTTTTTTCGACTGCTCTACGCCCAGGTGGGGCAGCAGGTCGTCAATGGTAAAGATGGGGTCGTCGGGGCCGTTGCCGATGGACACCCGCACCACGCTGCCGTCCTTCAGGGCCACCACGCCGTGGAGCTCCAGGGGGATGGTCACCCACTGGTATTTCCGCAGACCGCCGTAGTAGTGGGTCTTGAGGAAGGCCAGCTCGTCGCTCTCATAAAGAGGACTCTGCTTCAGGTCCAGGCGGGGGGAGTCAATGTGGGCCGCGCCGATGTTGGCGCCCTTCTCCAGGGACTCCTTGCCCAGTACCGCCAGCATCAGGGACTTGCCCCGGTTGAGGCGGTAGACCTTGTCCCCTGCCTTCAGCTCCATGCCCCGGGTGTAGGGGCGAAAACCGGCGGCCTCGGCCATGGCCATGGCCCGGTCCACGCACTCCCGTTCCGTCTTGCCGGCGTCCAGGAACTCCTTATAGCCCCGGCAGTAGTCCTCCATGGCCTGGGTCTCCTCCGGGTCCATGCGGTCGTAGCCGTTCTTCTTCTGGTAGACCAGGCGCTTGCGCAGCTGCTCGCCCAGGGTCATCTCTTTTTTCTCGTCCATAGCAATACCCTCCTTTGTGGTATCATGCGCCCTTTTGCAAAATTGATTCCAACAGCGCCCGGGCCCGAGCGGCAAATTCCGCCCCGGTGGCGCAGTCGTTGTTCAGCGTATAGCCGCAGCCGCCGGTGAAGTAGCTGTCCGGCTTCTGGGCCCGCACCCGGGACCAGGCGTAGTCCTGGGAAATGCCCTCCCGGGCCATGATGCGCGCTACCCGCACCTCCGGGGGCGCCACCACAGCCACCGTGGCGTGGCACAACTCCCCCAGGCCGCTTTCCAGCAGGCCGATGGCGTCCACCGCCGCCAGGGGCATCCCCTTGGCCCGGCACTCCTCCAGCAGAAGGCGGGTGCGGTCCACCGTGGCCCGCTGGGCGATGGCGTTGAGCCGCTCCAGCTTTTCCGGGTCGCCGAACACGATGGCCCCCAGCTTTTTGCGGTCCACCGCCCCGGAGTCATCCCGGATATCGCCGAATTCCTGCTCCAGTCTACCCTGTAAAGCCTTATCACTTTCCAGCAAATCATGGTACACAGCGTCGCAGTCGATGACCGCGCCGCCCAGCTTCTCCACCTCGCCCAGGGCCGTGGTCTTGCCCGCCCCGGTGGGACCGGTGATGCCAATGATGATCATGGACTCACACCTCCACGATATGGAAGCCGGCGGCCTTGTTCAGCCGGTTTGTGATGGCAAGGCCAATTCCTTTACTGTCCGGACACTGGGCCCAAATGGCGGACACCTGGGTGTGGTCGAAAGACCGCAGATCGTCAAAGATGTGCCGGGCCTGCTCCCCCTTGTCCCGGGCGGGACCCATGGTGCGCACCACCTGCTGGGAGAAGCTGTCAGCATACTCATCAAAGCAGATGATGCCGTCTCCCGGAGCGGCGTGGGCGGCGATGTAGGCCGCGCTGGCCGCGCCCTCGCCCGCCACCACGGTGACAGGGGCCTTGGGGGCGTAGTGGCGGTACTTCATGCCGGGGGCCTTGGGCTTCTCCCCCGCCCCCATGAGCCGGGTGACAGCGGGGTCCACCGCCACCTCACCCAACACCGACTCCAACTGCTCCAGGGTGATCCCGCCGGGCCGCAGCAGCCGGGGAGGCTGACAGGTCAGGTCGATGATGGTGGACTCCACCCCCACGGAGCAGGGGCCGCCGTCCACGATGGCGTCGATCTTGCCGTTCATATCCTCCAGCATGTGCTCCGCCGTGGTGGGGCTGGGCCGGCCCGAGGTATTCCCCGAGGGGGCCGCCACCGGCACCTGGGCCAGGGCGATGATCTCCCGGCACAGCGGATGGGAGGGGCAGCGCATGCCCACGGTATCCATCCCCGCGGTGACCACGTCGGGAACGATGTCCTTCCGCTTTAAAATCATGGTCATGGGGCCGGGCCAGTAGGCCTGGGCCAGCTGGTATGCTGTCAAGGGAATTTCCTTGCAATACCGCTCCAGCCAAGAGGCTTCCGGGATATGTAAGATCAGAGGGTTGTCCTGGGGACGGCCCTTGGCCTGAAAGATGTGGGACACTGCCTCAGGGTCCAGGCCGTTGGCCCCCAGGCCGTACACCGTCTCGGTGGGGATGCCCACCAAGCCCCCCTGCCGCAAAATCTCCGCGGCCAGGGCGGCATCCGCTTGTGTCAATCGTTGGGTATTCAAAGTTCAGGACTCCTCACTCCCGCGTGGAAGGCTCCACGCTCTCTCTTCGGACGGAAAACACCAAATGGGGCATCTCCATCCCATAGTAATGCTTGGTCAGCTGCCCGGTGACCTTCATGCCGTTGCGCAGAGCCACCCGCTGGGAGGGCAGGTTGTTCTCCCGAATGATGGAGTAGACCTCCTCCACCCCCAGCACATCAAAGGCGTACTGGCGGCATGCCACCGCCGCCTCCGTGGCCCAGCCATTTCCCCAGGCGGCCTTTTCCAGCAGATAGCCCACCTCGTGAACCACAGTCCCGTCCGCCAGGGCCTGCATGGTCAGCCCGCACTGGCCGATCATCCGGCCGCTTTTCTTTTCAATCATGGCCCACAGGCCAAAGCCGTCGGTCTCATAGCGGCTCTGCTGCCGCCGCAGCCAATCCCAGCTCTCCTCCTCGGAAAACCCGTGGGCATAGGCGTACATGACCTCCGGGTCCCGGAGCATGCGGCACAGGGCGGGAAAATCCTCGTCGGTCATCTCCCGCAAAATCAGCCGCTGGGTCTCTAAAATCTGCTTACACATGGCCCAAAATCAGGTTGGCCAGCTCCTCGGGGGTCTCCACGATGAAGTCGGCTCCCTCCTGCTCCAGCTCGGTCCGGCCGCGGAAGCCCCACAGCACGCCGCAGCTGGTGAGTCCGCCGTTTTTCGCCGTGCGGATGTCCACGTTGCTGTCCCCCACAAAGAGGGTGTCCGCCGGAGTGGCCCCCATGCGGGACATGAGCCGGTGGAGCAGCGTGGGGTCGGGCTTGGTGGGAAAGCCCTTCACCGCACCCTGGACCATGGGGAATACGCCGGGATAGTAGCCGTTGACCACAGGGGCGGCCATCTGGTCGGCCTTGTTGGTGAGCACGGCCATGTGGACCCCCGCCGCCTTCAGCCGCTCCAAGGCCTGGGGCATACCGGCGTAAGGCGCGGTCTTATCTTGCTTATGCTGGTCGTAGTAGGGCATGAACTCTCCCAGCAGCTGTTCCACCTTCTCAGGGGTGCGCCAATCCTCGGGGGCAAAGCGCTCGGCCAGCTTGGCCATGCCGTTGCCCACAAATCGCTTATACTCCTCCACGGTGTGGGTGGGCCATCCGTGGAGACGGCAGACATAGTTGCTGGCGTCGGCCAGGTCGTCGATGGTATTGAGCAGGGTGCCGTCCAGATCAAAAATCACATTCTGATACATGGTGCGCCTCACTCGTAGATGCCGATCTCCATGCCGCCGATCTCAATGGCGGTCTCCTTGGGAAAGCCGGCCCGCTGGAGATAGGCCTTCACCGCGATCTGGGCGTACTTGGGGTTGATGGTCTCATCCTCCAGGTCCAGATCCAGACGGCCGTCCTCGCCGCCGCACACGGAGCCGTGGTCGTCCAGCACCTCGTTCAGTTCTCCCACAAAGTCCTCCAGAGTCAGACCCTGGGGCAAATCCTGATAGTGAATATACAGATCCATTTGATAAAACTCCTTTGATTTGTGTTTGCGCGACGGCTCAGTCGCTCTCTTCCTTCAACCGTTCGGCCTGATCGGCAGCGGCCAGGGCGTCGATGACCTCGTCCAGTCCGCCGTCCATCACCGATTCGATCTTGTACAGGGTCAGGCCGATGCGGTGGTCTGTGACCCGGCCCTGGGGGAAGTTATAGGTTCGGATGCGCTCGTTGCGCATGCCGGTGCCCACCTGGCTGCGGCGCTGGGCGGTGTAGGCATCCAGGATTTTCTCCTGCTGCTCCTCGTACAGCCTGGAAGCCAGAATGCGCATGGCCTTGTCCCGGTTCTGAAACTGGCTGCGCTCCTGCTGGCACTCCACCACCATACCTGTGGGCTTATGGATCAGCCGCACGGCGGAGGAGGTTTTATTGACGTGCTGGCCGCCCGCGCCCGAGGAGCGGAACACCTGCATCTCAATGTCGGCGGGGTCCAGCTGTACGTCGGCGGTCTCCATCTCAGGCAGCACCGCCACTGTAGCCGTTGAGGTGTGCACCCGGCCGCCGGACTCGGTCTCGGGCACCCGCTGCACCCGGTGCACCCCGCTTTCAAACTTTAGCCGGGACCAGGCGCCCGCCCCTTCGATTGTAAAGGAAATTTCCTTTATCCCGCCCAGTTCCGTTTCACTTGCGCTGTCCACCTCGGTACGCCAGCGGTTGTGCTCAGCGTACATGGCGTACATGCGGTACAACGAGTGGGCAAACAGGGCGGCCTCCTCGCCGCCCACCCCGGCCCGGATCTCCACGATGACGTTTTTGTCATCGTTGGGGTCGCGGGGCAGCAGCAGGATCTTCAGCTGTTCCTCCAGCCGCTCCAGCTCGGCCCCGGCGGCCTGGAATTCTTCCTGGGCCAGCTCCTTCATCTCCGGGTCGGAGAGCATCTCCCGGGCCTCCTCCCGCTGTGCCTGCACCTGCCGGTAGGTGCGGTAGGTCTCCATGAGGGGGGCCAGCTCGGCCTGCTCCTTGTTCAGTTTGGCCACCAGAGCGGGGTCGCCGTAGGTCTCCGGGGCGGCCAGGCGGGCTTCGATCTGGCTGTACCGGGCCTCTACCCCACTGAGCTTGTCCAGCATCATGGCCGCTCCTCCTTCTCTGTGGCGTTACTCATCCCGGTAGCCGAAGTTCTTGATGAGGTTGACGTTGTCACGCCAGTTCTCCTTCACCTTCACCCAGGTCTGCAGATAGACCTTGGTGCCCATGAAGCGCTCCATGTCCTGGCGGGCCAGGGAGGAGATCTTCTTCAGCATGGCGCCGCCCTTGCCGATGATGATGCCCTTGTGGCTGTTCTTCTCGCAGTAGATGGTGGCGTCCACCTCGATGACCTCGTCGTCCCGCTCGGAGAACTTGGTGATCTCCACGGCGGTGCCGTGGGGGATCTCCTTGTCCAGGCAGAGCAGCAGCTTTTCCCGCAGAATCTCGGCCATCATCTGGCGCTCGGGCTGGTCGGAGACCATGCCCTCGGGGAAGAGCTGGGGGCCCTGGGGCAGGAAGCCCTCCAGGACATTGAGCAGTTCGTCCACACCCTCGCCGGTCTTGGCGGAGATGGGCACCACGGCGGTAAAGTCGTGGGCCTGGCCGTAGGTCTGGATGACCTCCAGCAAAGCGTCCTTGCGCTCCAGGGTGTCCACCTTATTGATGACCAGTACCGAGGGGCAGCCCAGGGTCTTGATGCGGTCGATGAGCTGCTGCTCGGGGGCGCCGATGTTGGGGATGGGCTCCACCAGCAGCATGATGCCGTCCACGTCGACCACGCTCTCCTTCACCACGTTGACCATGTAGTCACCCAGACGGGTGCGGGCCTTGTGCAGGCCGGGGGTGTCCACAAAGACGAACTGGCTCTCCCCCCGGTTCAGCACGGCGCAGATCCGGTTGCGGGTGGTCTGGGGCTTGTTGGTGACGATGGCCACCTTCTCCCCCACCAGGGCGTTGGTCAGGGTGGACTTGCCCACGTTGGGGCGGCCGCACAGGGTAATGATTCCGGATTTTTTTATCATAGTATGATCCTCAACTTTCTTTTGTTGGCGGTTTGAGCAGTTTCCGCCATTATTCTCTTGTGATGCCCAGGGTCTGGAGGATGGCCTCCTCCCGTCCCCGCATCTGGACCTTCATGGGGCCCTCGTCCATGTGGTCGTAGCCCAGCAGGTGGAGCACCGAGTGGACGGTGAGATAACTCAGCTCCCGCTCCACGCTGTGGCCAAACTCCTCCGCCTGGGCCCGGGCCCGCTCCAGAGACAAACACATGTCTCCCAGGGGGACCAGCCCGGTGTCCGGGTCAGCGTCCTCCTCCCCAGGCTTCTCCCCGGGCTGCAGGTCAAACATGGGAAAGGAAAGCACGTCGGTGGGGCGGTCCACCCCCCGCATATCCAGGTTCACCTGGTGGATGCCCTCATCGTCGGTGAGCAGCACGTTGATCTCGCAGTCAGCCTCCACGCCCTCCGCTTCCAGAGCGGCGGAGATCACCTTCTCCAGCAGCTCCTGGGTACCAGCGGGGCAGTCTACCTCAGATTCCAATAAAATGCGGTGCATAGTCTGCGCCTCCTATCTTCATCGGTCCAGCAGGAAGGATTTTACCAGGGCCAGAGGCTCCCGGATGTACATTTGGATGCGGGAAGGGATGTGGGAGCTGGGGGCGGCCAGGGTGGATACCTCTCCGTATCCAAACCGCTCCGCCAGCATCCGGGCCCGGGTCAGGTGGAACCCGTTAGATACCACCAACACGTCGGTCTCCCCCACGTCGATGCCCTCCCGTGCCAGCAGGTCTTTGGAGAAGATCAGATTCTCCTTGGTGTTGGAGGACTGGTCCTCCTGGAAGATCCGGTCCTCCGAGATGCCCCGCTCCTCCAGCCAGCCCGCCATGCAGGCCGCCTCGGAGACGGGCTCGTTGCTGCCCTGGCCCCCGGAAACCACCACCAGGATGTCCGGGTCCTCTTCCAAATAATCCAGGGCGGTTTCCAGCCGGTCCTGGAGCAGCATGGAGGGCTCTCCCCCGGGCATGACCCGGCATCCCAGGATCACCATGACCTGGGGGTCGCCGGTGATGTGGTTGTAGGAGCCGTACATCACGGCGGCAAACAGACCGCCGAAGGACAGCACCCCCACCAGGATGAGGGCAAAGAAGGCCTTGAGCCAGGGGCTCCAGGGTTTCTTTTGGTGATTTGGTCGTTTCATAAGCGACTCCTTGGTGCGTTCAGCCCCGGGCCTCTTCCAGCTGGGCGGACAGTTCCTCCCACTTGGCGTACAGGCCCATCAGTTCCTCCTCCAGGGCCTGCTTCTCTTCGTACAGCTCCTGGAGCTTGACATAGTCGGCGGCGGATTCCTCCACCTGGCTGTCCAGCTGGGCCATGCGCTCCTCCGCCTTGGCCACCGCCCGCTCGGCGGCAGTCACTTCCTTCTCCAGGTTCTTGGTGCCGCCGGGACGCTTGGGCTTCTCCTTCTTCTCCGCCGGGGCGGGGGCCTCCCGCTTGGGGACTGCGGGGGCGGAGGCAGGCTTGCCGAAGGCCCCACGGGCCCGGGCAGCCTGGAATTCCTCATAGGTGCCCTTGAAATCGGTGATACACCCGTCCTCCAGCAGCCAGATGCGGCTGGCAAAGCGCTCGATAAAGTAGCGGTCGTGGGAGACGAACAGCAGGTTGCCCTCGTACTCCTCCACGGCCTCCTCGATCCACTCCCGGCTCTGGATGTCCAGATGGTTGGTGGGCTCGTCCAAAATGAGCAGGTTGATTTTTGCGTCCATGAGCATACACAGCCTTAACCGGCTCTGCTCGCCGCCGGACAGGGTGGAGACGGGCTTGAATACGTCCTCTCCCCGGAACTTGAATGCAGCCAGGCGGTTACGGGCGGTCTGGGCAGTGCAGTCCAGATCGTAGAGCATGGTATCCACCAGATTGCGCTCCGGGTGGGAGAAGCGGATGATCTGGGGCAGATAGCCGATCTTCACCGTGGGGCCCATACGGAGCTTGCCGCTGTCGGGCTCCTCCTCCCCCATGAGGATTTTAATGAGGGTGGATTTTCCGGTGCCGTTATCTCCCAGCAGGGCGATGCGCTCGCCCCCTGCCACTTCCAGATTCACGTTGGAAAACAGGGTGCGGTCTCCGAAGGACTTTTTCAGGTTCTTGATGGTGAGTACCTCGTCTCCCCGGAACTCCCGCTCGCCAAAGCGCACCTCCATCTTCCGCTCCTTCTTGGGGCGGTCGGTGACCCGCATACGCTCGATGCGCTTTTCCATGGACTGGGCCCGCTTGAAGGTCTTGTCCATACCGGAGTAGGCCCAGGTGCGCAGCTGCTCGGCGGCCTTCTCCAGCTGCTGGATCTTGGCCTGCTCTTTCTCATACCGCTTGAGTTTCTCCTCGTACCGCCGTTCCTTCTCCACAGCGTAGAAGCTGTAGTTGCCGGCGTAAAACTCCCCCTTGCCCTCCTGGATCTCGATGATGCGGTCCACCACCTTGTCCAGGAAGTAGCGGTCGTGGGAGACGGTGAGCACCGTGCCCTTGAACTTGTCCAGATACTCCTCCAGCCACTCGGTGGCCCGCAGGTCCAGGTGGTTGGTGGGCTCGTCCAGCAGCAGGATGTCGGTGTCCTCCAGAATGAGCCGGGCCAGGTTCACCCGGGTCTTCTCTCCGCCGGACAGGCTGTCGAAGAGCTGCTCCCGCATGGCCTGGGGAATACTCAGACCGTTGCACACCTTATTGATGCGGGTCTGGGTCTCGTAGCCCCCCGCCGACTCAAAGGCGGCGGAGAGCCGGTCGTAGCGGGAGAGCAGCACAGGGCTGTGTTCCTCCCCCATGCGGGCCGCCAGCTCCCCCAGCTCCCGCTCCATGTCGTGGAGAGAGGAAAAGGCGGTGGAGAGCACGTCCTCCACGGTGTAGCCCTCGGGATACACCGGGATCTGGGAGATCAGGCCCAGCCGTTTGCCCGGGGCCAGGACCACCTCGCCCTCGTCATAGTCGATGGCTCCCGTCAGGATCCGCAGCAGGGTGGTCTTGCCGCAGCCGTTGGGGCCCAGCAGGCCCACCCGCTGTCCGGTGTCCACCTGAAAGGAGAGGCCGTCCAATATTTTGTTGCCAACCTCAAATTCCTTGACCAGGTTGGACACTGAAATGTCGATCATAGCTTCCTCTTATCTCTCTTTGGTCAGTTCCAGCAGCTGGGCGGTGAGCTCCTCCAGGGCCATGCCCCGGGAGGCTTTTACCAGAATGGTGCTGTCGGGCCGCACCACCTGAGGCAGCACCACGCGGGCGGCCTCCTTGTCGGCGCAGTAGTACACCGTGGGCACGCCCGCCTCCCGGGCTCCCTTGGCGATGTGCTCGGCCATCTCGCCCACGGCCACCAGGCAGTCGATGCCCCGCTTGCCCAGGTACTCACCCACCCCCGCGTGGAGAGCGGGAGCAAAGGGTCCCAGCTCAAACATATCACCCAGCACGGCCACCCGCCAGCTGCACCGGCTGTCGGCCAGCACGCTGATGGCGGCCCGCATGGACTGGGGATTGGCGTTGTAGGTGTCGTCCAGAATGGTGATCTCCTCGGCCCGCTGCAGCAGGTTCATGCGCATACGGGTGGGAACGAAGCGGGCCACGCCCTCCTCGATCTCCTCCGGCGTCAGGCCGAAGTGCTCTCCCACCGCCGCGGCGATGAGGGTGGGATAGACCATGTGCTCTCCCAGGGCGGGGATCATCAGCTCCCGGTCCATCTTGGGGGTGGTCACCCGGCAGTGGATGTGGCTCACGCCGTCTCCCCCGGTCACCTGGGCCCGGTAGTCCAGTCCCTCCCCCTTTCCGCAGAACACGGTGTTCACAGGGGTGTTGCCCCGCAGGGGGGAGAGCATGTCATCGTCCCCGTTGAGCACCAGCAGGCCGTTCTCCTTGCGGATGTGGGGCAGCAGCTCGCACTTGGCCTTAAAAATGTTCTCCCGGCTGCCCAGCTTCTCAATGTGGGCGTCGCCGATGTTGGTGATGACGCCCACCTCGGGCTGGACGATCTCGCCCAGGTAGTCGATCTCCCCGGGCTTGTCCATTCCCATCTCCAGCACCGCCACCTGGTGGCTGCGGTCCAGGCGCAGCAGGGTCAGGGGCAGGCCGATGTTGTTATTGAAGTTTCCTTCGGTTTTCAGCACCTTGTACTTCACCGAAAGGACGGCGGCGATCATGTCCTTGGCCGTGGTCTTGCCCACGCTGCCCGTCACCCCCACAAAGGGGATCTGGAAGCGGTTTTTGTACCAGGCGGCCAGGTCCCGCAGGGCCCGCTGGGTGTTGCCTACCTTAATATAAAATTTTCCTTCCTGGTAGCTGGTGCGCTCCCGGGCGGTAAGACAGCCCGCCGCCCCCGCCTCCAGTGCGGAGTTGATGTAGGCGTGGCCGTCAAAGCGCTCGCCCACCAGGGGGATGAACAAAGCCCCCTCATGGACGGAGCGGCTGTCCGTATCCACCCGGTCCACGGTCCGGTCCAGATCGGCGTAGGACCCCAGCAGGGTCCCGTTCACCGCCTCCAAAAGCTCCCGTACTGTGATGGCTTCCATAGAACCGTTACGCTCCTTCCTTGCGTGCCTTCAGCGAGGACTCCACAATGGTCTCGCACAGGGCGGGGTAGTCCATACCCACCGCCGCCGCCTCCTGGGGCACCAGGCTGGTGGGGGTCATGCCGGGCAGGGTGTTGATCTCCAGGAAATAGGCCTCGCCCTCGGGCGTGACGATAAAGTCCGCACGGGCGTACACCGCAAGGCCCAGGGCCTGGAACACAGTCACAGCCGCCTTGCCCACTTCCTCCTCCCACTCCGCGGGAATCTGGGCGGGGCAGACCTCCAGGGCCGCGCCGGGCTGATACTTGTTCTCGTAGTCATAGAAATCCGCCTGGGGAATGATCTCAATGGAGGGCAGGGGCTTGTCATTGAGCACGGCCACCTGGATCTCCCGGCCCTTGATATACTGCTCCAGCACGGTGCGGCCGCCCAGGGTGATGCTCTCCTCCAGGCCACGGCGCAGCTCTTCCTGGGTGTGGGCGATGGTCACACCGATGGAGGACCCGCTGGCAATGGGCTTGACCACCACGGGCAGCTTGGTCTCTTCCATCAGCTGCTCCAGGTTCTCCTCCGTCACGGTGACGGTGCGCCAGGCGGGGGTGCGCACCAGGTCGGCCACGATGCGCTTGGTCATATCCTTATCCATGGCGATGGCGGAGCCCAGGCAGCCGGAACCGGTATAGGGGATGCCCAGCAGGTCCAGGGTAGCCTGGATGCGGCCGTCCTCGCCGCAGGCCCCGTGGAGGGCCAGGTAGACCACATCGGCCTGGGCGCACAGGTCCAGCACGCCGGGGCCGATAGCCGAGGGGCTGCGGTCCTTCCGGCTGGAGCGCACCTCAGCCAGGTCGGGAGCCTTGGGGCTGACATGGAGGTATTCCTGGGGAATGGGCGCCTGGAAGGGGTCCTCCGCCTGGCAGGTCTCCCGGCCGAAAAACAGATCGATCAGGGCCACAGCGTGTCCCTTGCTCCGCAGAGCCTGACACACCATGGCGCCCGAGGACAGAGATACGTTGCGTTCCGGGCTGAGTCCCCCGGCCAATACCACGATTTTCATAACTTCAACACCTCATTCAGGTATTCTGATTCATTTTATACGCTAATAGGTTATTTTATCACAGCCCCCACAAATACACAATAAGAGGAACCAATTTTACCTATGAAAAAAGGGGCGGTTCCCCGCCCCTTTTCTTGCATTTTTCCAGTATGCCCTTATAAACTGCCGTAGACTTCCCGGTGCCGCTTGGAAAGCTCCACCCGCACGCCAGGAAAGCTCTGGGCCAAATACTCCGCCAACGCAGGGCACACCACGTTTTCGGTGGCAAAGTGTCCCGCGTCCATAAGGCTGATGCCCATGGCCTTGGCCTGGAGGAACTGGTCGTACTTTACGTCCGCCGTCACAAAGGTGTCACAGCCCGCGGCGGCAGCCTCCGCCAGCATGGAGCCGCAGGAGCCGCCTCCCACCGCCACCCGGTTCACCGGCTTGCCTCCGTCGCAGAAGCGCACCCCGGCGCATCCCAGCGCCTTCTTCACAAAGGCGGCGTAGTCCTCCGCGCTGCACCCGGGCTTGGAGGAATGTCCCACCCGGCCGATGCCGTAGGGGCGGCCCTCCCGGTCCACGCCCCCCTGCTCCAGCAAGGTGGTCTCCCCCAGATCCAGGGTCTGGGCCAGGCAGTCGTTCACCCCCGCCTGGGCCGCGTCCAGGTTGGTGTGGGCGCAGATGGCGGCCACGCCCTGCTCCGCCAGGGCCAGCAGAATCTCCCCCGTCACGCTCTCGTCGGTGAGAGCCTTCACCGGGTGGAAGATCACCGGATGGTGGGACACGATGAGTTGGCACCCCAGCTCCACGGCCTCCTCCACCACCTCCTTGGTGATGTCCAGGGCCACCAGCAGGGCGCTGACCTCTTTCTCCCCCCGGCCCACCAGAAAGCCTGCGTTGTCAAAGTCCATCTGGGTCTCAAAGGGGGCCAGACGGTCCACAGCGCTGTAAATGTCCTTTACACTTGCCATGCATCCCACTCCTTTTTCATCTCAGCCACGCCGCTGCGCACCAGGGTCAGCTCCTCCCGCCGGGCCAGGGTCCGAGGGGCCGTGCTGCGGGCCATGCCCGCCAGGGCCCGGTCCAGCTTCTCCAGCAACTCCGCCAGGTAGGCCCCACGCAGGGGGTCCCGGCTCTGCCGCCCCGCCCACACCTGGGCGGCGGTCATGGGCTCCTCCACCCCGGCGCACACGGACATGACCACATAGAGGGTATCCCCCTCCCGGGCCAGCCGCTCCTCCCGGATATGGAAGCCATTGGCCGCCAGCCAGGCCCGCAGCTCGGGCTGGGAGCTCATGGGCTGGAGGATCAGCTCCACCTTCCGCTCCCGCACCCAGGGGGCCGCGTTTAAGATCTGAGCGATGGTCTCGCCCCCCATGCCCGCGATGACCACGGCGTCGGTCTCCTCCGGGGCGATCCCCGCCAGGCCGTTGCACAGCCGAAAGGACATCCGGCCCGAGCAGCCGTACTCCCGGGCCGTCTCCATGGCCCGGTTCAAGGGCCCCCGGCGCAGGTCGGAGGCAATGGCGGAGGAGATGGTCCCCTCCAGCAGCAGGCAGGTGGGCAGATAGGCGTGGTCGGTGCCTACGTCGCACAGCTTGGCCCCACGGGGGACCATGTCAGCCGCCAGGCGAAGGCGGGGGGATAACTCCAGGTGTGTTTTCATCTTGTGTTCCTCCCTGTGGCTCCCGGCTTAGGAGCGGCGCTGATTCTGCCGCCTGGACCTTCCCCAGCGGCAAGAAAATGGGGGCGGATGTCCTCCGCCCCCGTCTTTTTCTTTAACCCTCGGCGATCATCTTGTTGACCTGAGCCAGCAGCTCGTCGGGGTCCACGCCGTGGACCATGCAGGCCTGCTCCACGGTCTCGCCGCGGGAGGCGGGGCAGCCCAGGCAGTGCATGCCGATGTTCATGAACAGGGGCGCAGTCTGGGGAGCAATGGTCAGAATATCACCGATGATGGTGTCCTTCGTAATAGTCATGGGAATCTTCCTCCAGTATTCTTGGGATGGAGATAGTATATCCTAACCCGCGGTATTTTGCAATGGATTTTCGATTATTTTCCCCCGTACTTTCTGCGCACATGGCGGCGGCCCAGGAAAAAGATCAGCAGTCCCAGCACAATAGCCCCAAGAGGGATGAGGGCGTACAGAGCCAGAAGATAATAGGTCGGCATAATACTCATTGCGTTTCCTCCTTTACCGCAGGATCATTCCCAGGGACACCATGAGAAGCAGCAGCTGGACCAGCATGTAGCAGCCCCAGGCCACCGGGATCAGTCCCAGCCAATACCAGTGCAGGGCAACCCAGCCCGGCCGCTTCTCCGGCTTTTCCGGAAGCGCTCCGGCGGGCGGCGCACTGTCCTCCTCCCCTGCCTCTTCCGGCAGGTTGCCCAGCAGGGCGTCAACCGAAAGGCCCAGAGCCCGGGCCAGAGGAACCAGCTTATCCGTATCAGGCACCGCGTCGTCCAGTTTCCACTTGCTCACCGCCTGGCGGGACACCCCCACCTGCTCGGCCAGCTTCTCCTGGGACAGGCCCAAACGGGTGCGTTCTTTTTGAATCGTCATTCCTAAGGTCATATTTTGACCTCCTTTCCGCCTCCATCATACCGTTTTCTCTGGTTGCGGCGCTACCATCCCCGGCTGGAATGTTCCGCAACCGGCAGTTGCGGGCAGGATTTTGGGGTGGTTTTGACCATAAAACAAAAAAGGACGCCCAGTGGGCGTCCTTTTTTTCCTGACTGAATTGATCAGCCCTGCTCGCGCATCTTGGCGAAGCAGTCGCTGCAGTAAACAGGACGGTCGGACTTGGGCTCAAAGGGAACCCGAGCCTCGCCACCGCAGGCGGCGCACACGGCGGTGAAGTACTCACGGGGGCCGCGGGCAGCGTTCTTGCGGGCGTCACGGCAGGCCTTGCAGCGCTGGGGCTCGTTCTGGAAGCCGCGCTCAGCGTAGAACTCCTGCTCACCAGCGGTAAAGGTGAACTCCTTGCCGCACTCTTTGCATACCAGGATCTTGTCTTCGTACATTGGATTTTCCCTCTCTTTGACTCGTTGTCCAACGAAATACATTGGACGAAATGATATTTGCGATCAGCTCTCGCTGGATACGCCGGAAGCTGTTTGCCGGGCGATCTTGCGGCGGATGCGCTGCACTGCGTTGTCCACCGTTTTGGGCGACCGGCCTACCCGCCGGGCGATCTCTGTACAGGAGAGACCGCTCAAATAAGGCGGCAGGATTTTCCCTTCGAGCTCAGATAACTGGCCCTTCAGAGCGTCGATGCGCTCTCTCAGTTCCTCCCTGCCGATGATGACGTCTTCTGGACTTGCCGTGCTGGATTGCAGGTAGGCATTCAGCCCGTCAAAAAGAGGGGGTTCGAAAGAGACACTGTGGTTCAGCGGAGAATGCTTGTCGCCCTGGGCCGCGCGCACCGCGCTGTACAGCCGCCTGCGGACACAAATCTCCGCAAAGGTGCGGAAGCTGGCGTCCCGGCTGGCGTCAAAGCCCCGGATGGCACTGAGCAAGCCCAGCATTCCTTCCTGAAACAGATCCTCGCTGTCTCCCCCCGCCAAAAACAGGGGTCGGGCACAGGCCCGGACCAGGCGGCCATAGCGGCCCACCAAGGTCTCCTCCGCCCGAGGATCTCCCTGGGCAGCCCGGAGACAGAGTTCTTCATCTGTCAGGTGCTGAAGCTCCGCTTCAGCCATACTCTTATTCAGGTTCCAATTCATAATAATCAAATTGACTGGATTTGTCAAGGGGTATCCGGAAATTCTTTGTTGATTTTCCCATACCCCTTCCAAATCCTGTGAATTACGCCTGGGTCATCTGGGAAATCATGTCAGCCAGACGCTGGGCCACCTCTTGGGCGGTCTCCTGGGTCTTGGCCTCCACCATCACCCGCATCAGGGCCTCGGTGCCGGAGGGGCGCACCAGGATGCGGCCGTCGCCGGCCAGGCCCTCCTCCTCCTTCTTCACAGCCTGCCACAGGGTGTCGTTGCCCATGACGGCCTTCTTCACGTCGTTATCGGCCACGGGGATGTTGATGAGCACCTGAGGATACCGGCAGCAGGCGCCGAAGACCTCGGAGGCCTTCTTGCCGCTCTCCTTCAGCAGGGCCAGGATCTGCAGGGCGGTGAGCTGGCCGTCGCCGGTGGTGGCGTAGTCCAGGAAGATCATGTGGCCGGACTGCTCGCCGCCCAGCACGTAGCCCTTCTCCACCATGCGCTCCAGCACGTTGCGGTCGCCCACGTCGGTGCACTCGATGTTCAGGCCATTCTCCCGGGCAAAGACGTGCAGGCCCAGGTTGGACATGACGGTGGCCACCACGGCGCTGCCGGGCAGGCGGCCCTTGTTCTTCAGGTCCATGCCGCAGGCGGCCATGACCTGGTCGCCGTCGATGAGGTTGCCCAGCTCATCCACCGCCAGGCAGCGGTCCGCGTCGCCGTCAAAGGCGATGCCGATGTCATAGCCGCCCGCCTTCACCATGGCGGCCAGGCTGTCCAGGTGGGTGGAGCCGCACTTGTCGTTGATGTTCACGCCGTCAGGGTCGGCGTTGATGACGTCGGTGCGCAGCTTGGGGAACTGGTCGAAGAGGCGGGCAGCGGTGGTGTAGGAGGCGCCGTTAGCGCAGTCCACCAGGATGTGCAGCCCGGCCAGATCGCTGGAGATGGTGGACTCCAGGTGGTCGATGTAGTCGGCCACCGCCTTCTCCGCCACGTAGCTCACCTTGCCGATCTCCCCGTGGGTCTTGCGGGGAACGTTGTTGTGGCCGAAGAGGACGATGTCCTCGATCTTCTCCTCCAGCTCGTCGGAGAGCTTGAAGCCCTGGCCGTTGAAGATCTTGATGCCGTTGTGCTCAAAGGGGTTGTGGCTGGCGGAGATGACGATGCCGGCGTCCGCCTTCTCGTCCACCGTCACCCAGGCCACGCCGGGAGTGGGCAGGGTGCCCAGGTCCAGCACGTCGGCGCCGGCGGTGCACAGGCCCGCAATGAGGGAGCCCTTCAGCAGGTCGCCCGAGATGCGGGTGTCCTTGCCGATGGTCACCAGGGGCTTCTCCCCCGACTTCTTCTCCTTGGCCAGTACGGTAGCCGCGGCCAGGCCCACTTTATACGCCAGGTCGGCGTCCAGACCGGCGTTGACCACGCCGCGAATTCCATCCGTTCCAAACAGTTTACCCATATTTGATTACCTCTTTCTGCCAAATTGGTCAAAATTTTTCTTCAAAGCCCGCTCCACGGGAACAATGCTGCCTAGCAGCACCACAACTTGAATAACCGTTACCCCTATGAGCCACAGCCCCAGCTCCTCCACGTCCTTTCCCATGACCAGGAGCATGGCCAGCAAGCTCAAGGGCAGCAATACCAGTCCCCAGCGAAACCAGAGTTTTCCGCAGACCTTGTGGGCAAAGTCCCAGGTCTGCTGATTCTTCATGGAGCGGCTGGTACGGTAGCCATAGAAGGAGTTGATATGTTTGGGCGGCTTTTTTAAAAACCGCCAGCCAAAATACAGCATTACGGCGGGCACCAGCAGGCAGGACGCCGTACAAAACAGCCAAAAGCCCATGGCCCTCTCCCCTTTCCGGTCACGCTTCCTTTGGAATGGGCAGGGTAGCCAGGGCCGATCCAAAGCCCAGGATGCACAGGGACAGCCCCGTGGTGGACACGCTGTCCAGCCACTGGTCTGCCAGCCAAAAGGCTGCCATAGTAAACAAGGCATCCATAGGAATGTAAAGGAAATTTCCCTGCCGCCGATTCACCTTTCCCATGCGGTAGAGTACCTTGGGAAGGGCCGTGCTGAGGAGATCCAGAGGCAGTCCCAGCACCTCGCCCAGCAGGAAGTAGAGCAGCAACTGCTCCACGCTGTCATAGCGAAAGCCAAACAGGTGCATCACGTTGCCGCCCACCAGGGCGACCACCGCAAACACCCCTAAGAAAAGCAGCACCATGATACCGCTTCCCAACAGGCCCGCCAGGAATTTTTTCAGTTTCTCTCTCATGAAACCAATTTCCTTACCATCAGAAACTCAGCTGGTCCAGCCCCTCCCCGGCTCCGCCGGGAACGGACAGGCCCAGATGCTGATAGGCCTTGGGGGTGACGCAGCGGCCACGGGGAGTACGGGTCAGGAAGCCCAGCTGCATAAGATAGGGCTCGTACACGTCCTCCAGGGTCACCGACTCCTCGTTGATGGTGGCCGCCAGGGTCTCCAGGCCCACAGGGCCGCCCCGGTAGTTTTCAATGATGCTGCGCAGCATCCGGTGGTCGATGGCGTCCAGCCCCAGGTGGTCGATCTCCAGGGCGGTGAGGGCCTGGTCTGCCACCTCCCGGGTGATGACGCCCCCCGCCTTCACCTGGGCAAAATCCCGCACCCGCCGCAGCATGCGGTTGGCGATACGGGGGGTTCCCCGGCTGCGCTTGGCGATCTCCATGGCGCCCTCGTCCTCGATGGGCACATTCAAGATCCCCGCCGAACGCTTGACGATAAGTGCCAGCTCCTCGGGGGTGTAAAGCTCCAGCCTTAACGTCACCCCGAAGCGGTCCCGCAGGGGGGCGGACAGCTGGCCCGCCCGGGTAGTGGCCCCAATGAGGGTGAACTTGGGCAGATCCAGGCGGATGGAGTTGGCCGAGGGGCCCTTGCCGATGATGATATCAATGGCAAAGTCCTCCATGGCCGGGTAAAGGACCTCCTCCACCGAGCGGTTGAGACGGTGGATCTCGTCCACAAAGAGAATGTCGTTTTCGTTGAGGTTGGTGAGCAGCGCGGCCAGGTCTCCCGCCTTTTCAATGGCGGGGCCCGAGGTCACCCGCACGTTCACCCCCATCTCGTTGGCGATAATGCCGCTGAGGGTGGTTTTGCCCAGGCCCGGGGGGCCGTGGAGCAGCACGTGGTCCAGGGGCTCGTTACGCATTTTGGCAGCCTGGATGAACACCTCCAGGTTGCCCTTGGCCTTCTCCTGGCCGATGTACTCCCGGAGGGTCCTGGGCCGCAGGGAGTACTCCCCCTCGTCCTCCCGGGTGAGAGAGGTGGTCACCAGGGGCTCGCTGAGCTCCTCCGGATCAAATTCTGAGTTGGAAAAATCGATGGCCATAGGGTCACTTCCTGATCGTTAATCGTAGTCTTTTGGGGATTCGGGATGTGCTTCTCTTCCCCACCATGAAGCCTTACCGGTACGCCCGGGCCAGCTCCCGCAGGGTGTCCAGGAAGGCCTCCTCCCCCCAGGTGTTGAACTTGAACAGCACGCCCTGGCTGCCTCCGGCGGTAATGGCCGAGAGGAACAGGTCCTCCCCGTCCCCCACCAGAGTCAGGGTCATGGACAGGCGATTGCCCCCCGCCATGCTGTAGCGCTCATACACCCGCACGCAGCAGCGCACGCCGGCAAACTGCACGTAGCTCTCGTCCTCGTAGCTGGCCGACATGCTACCCTGCAAAATGCCGTTGTGGAAATAGTTCAGGGCTTCGTCAAAGTCGCCCCGGAGGGCTGTTTCAAACTTTGCCATACCGGCTCACCCTTTCATCATCTTCTTCAGGGCCTGCTTGATGATCTCCTCCAAGGTCAGGCTGTCCAGGTCGATGCCCTTGAGGGCCAGGTTGATCTCCCCCTGGGTGTAGCCCAGCACCGCCAGGGCGGCGCTGGCCTCGGAGAGCTTATTTTCAGGGATGAGGGTGACCCCGGTGCCGCCGTAGGTCTCTCCCCCGCCGGTGACGGTCTGGCCCTTGGCCAGCTTATCCTTCAGCTCCAGAATCACCCGCTGGGCGATTTTCTTGCCGATACCCTGGGCCACGGTGAGGGCCTTCTCATCCCCGGTGATGATGGAGAGGGCCAGATTGGCCGGGGTGTTGGAGGACAGGATGGACAAGGCCGCCTTGGGGCCCACGCCGGAGACTGAGATGAGCTGCTCAAACAGATTCAGCTCCTCCTGGGTGGCGAAGCCATAGAGTTCCATGGCATCCTCCCGTACATTCAGGTGTGTAAAGACTTTTCCCTTTTCACCCTTTTTCAGGGCAGACAGGGTATAGCTGGTGGTGCGGCAGGCATAGCCCACCCCGCCGCAGTCGATGACCACCAGGTAGGGCTCGATGTGGGCTACGGTTCCGCTGAGATAATAAAACATAATATCAAACCTCGCACATTGGAAATTAGGAATTAGGAGTGAGGAATTAGGAATTATGGTGTCCGGCAAGCCGGACGATTTTAAAATGCGGGAATTTACTCTTTTAGCAGATACCGGACTTCCCCGGTATAATATATCTCCAGGTTAAATTCCAGAATGCGTTCCCGCAGGTTCAAAAAGCCGCTCAGCGCAGCCAACCGAAAGCCGTAGCTCTCGTCCATAATGTCCAGAGTACCGTCGGAATACCTCCGCATGAAGGTCTCCAGAGTCATTTTTTCGCCGGCAAAGGAGCCGCAGTTGCCGCACAGGACGTCCTGATACTCCATGATGTAGACGTAGGAGGACTCCCAGTCCACCCCGGTCAACTCCACATCCCCGTCCACCTGCCCAAAGGGCTCCTGTGTCCGCACGTAGCCATACTGGGTGACCAGACGCAGGGTGTCCCCCTCCGCCTGCAACTCCATAATATGGGCGTCGTGGAGGCTGTAGGGCGGGTCGGGAATGGCAGGTTTTGTCACAACAGGCATGGGCGCCGTCCTTTCCGGGAGCCGTGAATTCCTAACTCCTAATTTCTAATTCCTAATTCTCATCGGGTGTCGTATTTTGTGGGGTCAAAGACCCGCTCCGTATTCAAAAGGGACGTAGCCGAGCGGCCGTGACAGATGGCCAGGGCCAGGGCGTCGGCGGCGTCATCGGGCCGGGGCACCTGCTTCATGTTCAGCAGCCGCTGGGTCATGAGCATCACCTGGCGCTTGTCTGCCCCGCCGTAGCCCGCCACCGCCTGCTTGACCTGCATGGGGGTGTACTCAAAGATGGGTACCCCCAGCTTTTCCGCCGCCAGAAGGATGATCCCCCGGCCATGGGCCACGGCGATGCCGGTGGTGATGTTTTTGCTGAAAAATAACTCCTCCACCGCCATCTCGTCGGGGTGAAAGGTGTGGATGAGCTCCTCCATGTCGTTGGAGATCTGCAGCAGCCGGCTGGACAGTGGGATGCCCGGCGGCGTGGTGATAACGCCATACTGGATGAGGGTGTTCTTCCCCCGCTGCGCCCGGATCACCCCAAAACCGATGGTGGCCACCCCGGGGTCGATGCCTAGAATAATCAATGGATGACCTCCCTGCCCATAACAATTCACGGTAATCATAACACATTTTTCTCGGAATGGGAAGTGGAGATTCCCCGGGGACGGTCTTGACATTTCCTCCCCCGGGGTCTACCATAATCCCATCTCAAAACGACCACGTCAGGAGGAATCAACATGGACGTTCAGACCTGTATTCTCACCCGGCGCAGCGTGCGCCAGTTCACCCAGGAGCCTGTGCCCCGGGAACTGCTGGAGGATGTAGTGGCCCAGGCCGCCTATGCCCCCAGCTGGAAAAACACCCAGATCAGCCGCTACATCGCCATTGACGACCCCGCCGTGCGGGAAACTATCGCCGCAGAGTACTGCATGCCCGGGGCCAACAACCCTGCCATCATCCGCAGCGCTCCCCTGCTGGTGGCCCAGACCTTTGTGAAGAACCGCTGCGGCTACGAGCGGGACGGCTCCTTCACCACCGACCGCCAGGATGGCTGGCAGTACTACGACTGCGGCATCGCCGCCCAGACCTTCTGCCTGGCCGCCCACGACATGGGCCTGGGCACCGTCATCATGGGCGTGTTCGACCGCCTGCGCCTGCAGGAGTATCTCCAGGTCCCCGAGGACCAGGAGCTCATGGCCCTCATCGCCGTGGGCTACCCCGCCCAGGTGGGCCCCGCTCCCAAGCGCAAGGGCGTGGACGTGCTCCTGTCCTGGAAATAAGGTTTTCTGCCAAAAAAGCGGCGGCC